>Ga0255338_1001154_pt1 | contig 54981 bp, 57 predicted proteins | sample MeOH1_35cm_T4_19_FD_203715 | JGI IMG/M metagenome (GOLD analysis project Ga0255338, IMG submission 203715) | Sandy soil microbial communities from University of British Columbia, Vancouver, Canada - MeOH1_35cm_T4_195 | ecosystem: Engineered > Artificial ecosystem > Sand microcosm > Unclassified ... | reverse complement strand
AGAAGCGGAAGATCTGGGTCAGCAGGTTGCGCTCTTTGTCGTTGAGCTTGGTGGCCCAGTCCTTCAGGTCCTCGCCCAGCGGGATCTCTTCCGGCATCCAGTGGACCTGCTGCTGCTTCTTCCAGAATTCGTAGGCCCACGGATAGCGGAACGGCTTGTAGGCGAACGAGGGGGTGAGGAGCCCCGGCAGGTTGCGGACGGTGGACGTGGTCATGAACTGAGCCCTGCGACGAATCAGGAGCCTGGCGCTTCCCGTTAAGAGAAAGGTAAGCCTGATCCGCGCCGAGCGCATGTGGGAGTTTCGCCGCAGCGGGGGATAGTTTCGCTATGGATTGTGGATAGACAATGAGCAACCGCTACATCTTGTACTCCGCCGCGGGTTCCGGCGGGGTCGCCGTCGAGGCGGCGATGACCCTGATCGGGGCGCCGTTCGAGCTGATCGAGGCGCCGACCTACGACTTCGACCACATGGCCGCGGGCGACCGGGTGCTGGCCGCCAACCCCCTGCGCCAGGTGCCAGCCCTCGTCACCCCGGACGGCGGGACCCTCACCGAGAGCGCCGCGATCCTGATCTGGCTGGCCGAGCAGCACCCCCACGCCGCGCTGGTCCCGGCCGCCGGCGATCCGGCCCGGGGCGCCTTCCTGCGCTGGATGAGCTTCGTCTCCTCCGCGATCTACGCCCACTTCTGGCTGAAGGACGATCCGTCCCGCCTGGTCAGCGACGAACGCTTGCACCCAGAGGTCGACGCCCGGATCCAGGACCGCATCTCCGAATGCTGGGCGGTGATGGAGGCGGGGACCACGCCCGGCCGCTACATCCTGGGCGACCAGCTCACCGTGCTCGACCTCTACGTCACCGTGGTCTCGCGCTTCCGGCCCCGCCGCCAGCGGTTCCAGGCCGCCGCCCCGCGCCTGGGCGAGGTGGTCCGCCGCGTCGACGCCGACCCGCGCCTGGCCGCCCTATGGGCCGAACGCTACCCGTTCGAGCCGGGCTGGGACCGGCTCTAGTTCTGCGGGCGCAGCGAGAAGGTGAAGGCGGCGACCGTGTCGTCGCGGGTCTGCTGGCCCCAGATCATGTGGCGGCCCTTCACCTCGCGGTGGATGACGCCGAACGAGGACTGCAGGTCGCCCTTGCGCCAGCCGACGCCGACCTGGGCGTCGCCGACCAGGGCGCCGGACGTGTCCGTGCTCCAGCCCGCGCGGTCCCAGCCGCCGTGCTCGCCGCGCAGCATGTTCATGCCCACCGCCTGGCCGCTGGCGGCGGCGAACAGGTACCAGCGGCCCTTGTCGCCAAAGCTGGCGCCGTCCTTGACGCCCATGTCGCGCAGTTGCTCCAGCGCGCGTTCGCCCCGGGACTTGGAGACCATGAGCGTGGCGCCGCCCTCGGGCTGGGAGCCGAACTTGGAGACCCGGAACCCCGCGTGCGGGGCGATCTCGAACTCGAGCTTCTCGGACCGGAAGCTGACCGCCTTGGGCCAGGTCCTGATGTGCAGCGTGTCCGCCGGGCTGTCCTCGAACGCGGCGTCGTGCAGGGCGGCCCGGCTGATGATGTCCGGCGTCAGGTTGGGCGCCATGACCTGCGCGGCGGCGCCGTCGGCGCAGGCCGCCAGTCCCAAAACGATGGCTAAATGCGCCCCACGCCGCATTCGCATCTCCCAGCTCGCGGTCATAGTTCGCTGAGCCAGCGACCCCCGCAAGCTGAAATTAGCACCGCAGCCTTAACGGCCGATCACTGGCAGGCCAGGCACTCTTCGTAATCGGTCTTGCCTTCTGCGTAGACAACCTGCGCCAGCTCCTCGCCCCCGGCGTGGCTCGCCCGCTGCACCGACTTCGACCGCAGATAGTAGAGCGACTTGCACCCCCGCTCCCAGGCTTGCCAGTGCAGCATGTGCAGGTCCCACTTATCGACATTGCCGGGCAGGAACAGGTTCACGGACTGCGACTGGCAGATATCGGGCGTGCGATCGGCGGCAAGCTCGACCACCCAGCGCTGATCGATTTCGAACGCCGTCTTGTAGACGTCCTTGTCGTCCTGGCTGAGGAAGTCCAGGTGCTGGACCGAGCCCTCGTTCTGCAGGATCGAATCCCAGACCGCTGCCGTGTTGTGGCCGGTCTGGTCCAGCAGCTTCTCCAGGTAGGGGTTCTTCACCGCGAAGGTCCCGGAAAGGGTCTTGTGGCTGTAGATGTTGGCCGGGATCGGCTCGATGCCGGCCGAGGTGCCGCCGCAGATGATCGAGATCGAGGCGGTGGGCGCGATGGCCAGCTTGTGGCTGAACCGCTCCATGACGCCGCGCTCGGCCGCGTCCGGGCAGGGCCCGCGCTCGGCGGCCAGCTTGCGGGAGGCGGCGTCGCACTGGCGGCGCAGGGTCTTGAACAGCCGCATGTTCCAGCTCTTCGCCATGGCGCTCTCGAACGGGACGTTCTGCGCCTGGAGGAAGGTGTGGAAGCCCATCAGGCCCAGGCCGACGGACCGTTCCCTACGGGCGGCGTAGACGGCGTTCTTCATCTCCGGCGGCGCGCGGACGATGAAGTCTTCCAGCACGTTGTCGAGGAAGCGCATGACGTCCTCGATGAACGTCGGATGGTCGCGCCATTCCAGGAAGGTCTCGGCGTTGACCGAGGACAGGCAGCAGACGGCGGTCCGCTCCAGGCCCTGATGGTCCTTGCCGGTGTGCAGCATGATCTCGGAGCACAGGTTCGACTGGCGCACCGACAGGCCCAGCTCGCGCTGATGCTGCGGCATCGAGCGGTTCACGGTGTCGGAGAAGATCAGGTAGGGCTCGCCGGTCTGCAGGCGGATCTCGAGGATCTTCTGCCAGAGCGAGCGGGCGTCCACCTCGCGCACGACCTCGTTGTTCTTCGGGCTGCGCAGGCCGAACATGGCGCCGTCGCGGACGGCCTCCATGAACTCGTCGCTGATCGAGATGCCGTGGTGCAGGTTGAGCGACTTGCGGTTGAAGTCGCCCGACGGCTTCCGGATCTCCAGAAACTCTTCGATCTCGGGGTGATGGACATCGAGGTAGACCGCCGCCGATCCCCGGCGCAGGGAGCCCTGGCTGATGGCCAGCGTCAGGCTGTCCATGACGCGGATGAACGGGATGATGCCGCTGGTCTGGCCAGCGCCTTTGACCTTTTCGCCGATGGAGCGGACGCCGCCCCAGTAGGTGCCGATGCCGCCGCCGTTGGAGGCCAGGGCGACGTTCTCGTTCCAGACGCCCTGGATGCCTTCCAGGCTGTCGGGCACGGCGTTCAGGAAGCAGGAGATCGGCAGGCCGCGGCCCGCGCCGCCGTTCGACAGCACCGGCGTCGCCGGCATGAACCACAGGCGCGAGATGTAGTCGTAGATCCGCTGGGCATGGTCGGCGTCGTCGGCGTAGGCCGTGGCGACCCGGGCGAACATGTCCTGGTAGCTCTCGCCGGGGAGCAGGTAGCGGTCCTCCAGCGTGGTCTTGCCGAAGTCGGTGAGCAGGGCGTCGCGGTCACGGTCGACCTCGACCTTGCGGACCAGTTGCAGCTGCGGCCGGCTCGGCGCCGACGCAACCCGTTCAGAAGTCTCCGCAATCCCAACTTGCGCTGCTTCACTCATGTCTCTGCCTATGCCCCTCGAAGGAAGGCGAACCCGCCCTCCACACCTACATCTTGTGGTCCAACCCCCGAACCAGCCCACATATGGGGCACCTGTCAGCTCGACTCGTCAATGAGGCGGGGTCTCCGCACACAGACTTTTTCGCTAACGAGATCTTAACGCGCGGGCCCCCGCCCTCGGCGGACGAGGCCCTGCGACACACCGCCTCACGACAGTGTGAACACCTACCCCGTCAGTGGCCAAACCAGCGCGATCAGGGCCGTCCCGACCACCAGGACGATCAGGGTCAGGGGCGCGCCCAGCCGCGGATAGTCGATGAAGCGATAGCCACCGGGGCCCATCACCAGGGTGTTGCACTGGTGCCCGATGGGGGTGAGGAAGTCGCAGGCCGCGCCCAGGGCCACGGCCATCAGGAACGGATCGGGGTGCAGGCCCAGCAGCCTGGCCAGGCTGGCCCCCACGGGCGCCACGATCAGCACGGTGGCGGCGTTGTTCAGGAACGGCGTGGCGGCCATGGCCACGGCCATCACTGCGGCCAGGGCCAGGATGGGCGGCTGGCCCTGGAACACGTCGGCCAGGGTGGTGGCGATCAGGTCCGCGCCGCCCGTCGTCCGGATCGCGTCGCTGACCGGGATCAGGCAGGCGATCAGCACCAGCAGCGGGCCGTCCAGCGCCGAATAGGCCTCGCGCATGCGGATCGCGCCAATCGCGATCATGAGCGCCGCGGCCCCGAAGAAGGCGATGGCCACCGGGGCGATCTTCAACGCCACCAGCACCATGGCGGCGCCCAGGATCAGCGTCGGCGCTACGGCGTGGCGGATGCCGCCCAGCCGCACCTCGCGCTCCGCCAGCGGCAGCAGGCCCAGGGTCTTCAGCACGCCCGGAAGGGTCCGCTCCGCGCCCTGCAGCACCACCACGTCGCCCACCCGCAGCTTCAGGGTCCGCAGCTCCGACGAAATCCGATAGCCGCTGCGGCTGACCGCCAGCAGTTTCACGCCATGGGTGGTGTGCAGGTCTTCCTGCCGCGCCGACCGCCCGGCCAGGGTGGAGTCCGCCCCCACCACCGCCTCGATGATCCGGACCTCCTCGGTGGGTTCGTCCATGGTGATCGGGCGGTTCGAGCGCGCCAGGCGCAGCTTCAGCCGCGCGATCAGGTCGTCCAGCGCCTGGTGCTCGCCCTCCAGCAGCAGGATGTCGCCCGGGCGCAGCCGGGTGTTGGGATGTGGGGAGGCCTGGCGCTTCCCGTCGCGCAGCAACGCCATGACGCCGACGTCGCCCTGCGCCAGCCGGCCCAGCTTGGCCACAGTGGTCGGTCCCTGGTCCCAGGCGCCGGGGACCTCTACCTCGGTGACGTAGGGGTTGGCCGAGAGCGCCGCATCCATGGCCTCCGGCGTCGGCCGGTGCGCCGGCAGCAGGCGAAACGCGAAGGCCAGGAAGACCAGCCCCACGGCCGTGACGCCCAGGCCCACCGGCGCGTAGTCGTACATCTCGAACGGCTTGCCCAGGATGTCCTGGCGCACCTGCGAGACGATGATGTTGGGCGAGGTGCCGACCAGGGTGACCGTGCCCCCCAGCAGGGCGCCGAACGACATCGGCATCAGCAGGCGCGACGGCGGCGTACCCGTGCGCTTGGCCACCGTCAGCGCAATCGGCATCATGATCGCCAGGGCGCCGACGTTTTTGGTGACCATGGACAGCACTGTCACCGCGCCGGCGAACAGCATCACCTGTGCGGCCTGGCTCTTCAGGTGCGGCAGCAGCGGCCGCAGCGCCAGCTCCACCACCCCGGACCTGGCGAAGGCCGCGCTGACGATCAGGGCGCAGGCGATGATGACGGTGATGTCGTTCTTGAACCCGTCGAAGGCCGCCTTGGCCGGCACGATGTTCAGCGTCACGCCGACCAGCAGCGCCAGAACCGCGATGACGTCATAGCGCCATCGGCCCCAGATGAAGCCGATGATCGTCACGCCCATAAGGCCGAAGGCCAGGGCTTGCTGCAAAGTCATGGGGTCCCTCGACCGTCGTCCAGGGAGCTACAACGCAAGCAGAGCCATTCGGCTGCGCCCGGGCCGGTGGACGATCCGCGGGCGCCTGGGCAGGCGGCCGGGGCCATGGGCTAGGCGGCGGGATTCATGCGTTCGCAGGCGTCGGGCGCCTGCGGGACGGGAGGCGCACGTGGCGCCGCAGAGTGGGAAGCGAAGGCGTGGCCGGAACGCGTGAGCGTCCCGGCCACGGCTGTCGATCAGAACGTGTAGCGCAGCGTTCCGGAGAAGGTCCGGCCGTTGTAGGCGCGTCCGAGGACCACGCCGCTGGCCGGGATCGTGGCCTGCTCGACGTCCGAGAGGGCCAGCTTGTCGAACAGGTTGTTGACGTTCAGCATCAGCTGCACCCGCTCGGTCGGACGAACCTGCACGAAGGCGCCGACCAGGGTGTAGCCGGGCAGCTTCAGCTGGTTGGTGTCCTGCGCGAAGCTGCTCGTGGTGCCGATCACATTGACGCCCAAGGTCGCGTACTTCAGCTCGACCTGCGGCGTCACCGAGAAGATCAGGTCCGCCTGGTGGCGCGGCGTGTTCCCGATGAACTCCGGATGGGTCGCGTCGCTGGTGATCTTCGCGTCCGTGTAGGTGGCGCCGGCGGTGACGCTGAACGGTCCGCGGCGGACAGCCGCTTCGAGTTCCACGCCCTTGGCCTTGTAGCCGCGGATGATGTTCTCGACCTGGATCGAGCCGTCGGGCTTGCTGTTGACCTGGACGTTCTGTTCGCCGGTCTTCGCCGAGAAGGCGGTCACGTTGAAGGTCACGCCCGAGATCCGGTACTTCAGGCCCAGTTCGGCCTGCTTCACGGTGTCGTAGGCGCTGTCGTTATCGACCAGCTTGCCGGTGTTGTAGTCGACCGCCGGGGTGAACAGGATCTTGTCGGCCGACGCACGGCCGCCGCGGCTGTAGCGGGCGAAGACCGCGAGCTGCTCGGCGACGCGATAGTTCAAGCCCGTCGAATAGCTGAGGTACTCGTAGTTGTAGTCGACGTTGCCCGGCGCGCCGAGCGGCAGGGTGGCGACCTTGGTTTCGGCCAGCGAAATCCTGCCGTCGCCGTTCATGTCGGCCGAGGTCACACCGACCCGGCCACCGCCGAGCTCCGCCCCATAGAGCGTGCCCTTCACATTGCCCATGTCGTAGCGAAGGCTGCCGCCGATGGCGATCTTGCCGATGTGGTAGTTGATCGAAGCGTAGGGCGCGTCGACGCCGTAGTTCATGTCGTAGGAGCGGTGATAAAGCGCGCCGCCGATGCCGTACGAGAGATAGCCGTCCTGGGTCGTCGGGACGCCGGCCGCCGTCGTGACGTCGATCAGCGAGGAGTCGCCGTCGCCGCGGACGTCGGTCAGGACGTTGAGGAACGACCAGAACGAATTGTAGTCCTGCGACGACTTGTAGAAGCCGACCGTGGTGGTGAGGTTGCCGCCCCCGACTTCCCACACGCGGCTGGCGCGGAAGTCGTTGGTGAAGTTGTCGAGGCTGTCGACGTCGGTATCGATGATGACCGCGGACGTCAGCAGGCCATTGCCGTTCAGGGCCGCCGGGCTCGGAATCACCTGGCCGCGCTGCGGACCGGTGGCGAAGCTGAGCCTGCCGCCCGGACCGCCATAAGCGAACGCCAGCGCCGCCGCGGGCGCCACGGCGATCGGCCGGATGGTCATGTTGCCGCCGGTGATCTTTGAGACGCGGAACTTCTCGCTGAGGGTCCAGCCGCCCACGTCGAATTGGGCGTCGAGGCCGATCGACTTGACGATGGCCCGCTGACCTTGGCGCACGTCCTTGGCGGCGATGTTGTTGTCGCTGTCGAGCGTCAGGATGTTGCTCGTGTGCGGCGACAACAGCGAGTCGGTCTTCAGGTTGAAGTTGGCGGGGGAGGTGAACGTCGGGTCGTCGTTGGTGCCGGTCACCCGGATCGGAACGAACTGATAGGACGGCGTGCGGTCGTCCATCCACTTGCCGTAGACGCGCACATAGCCGTTCTCGAACGTCTTGGTGATGTTGGCCTTGATCTGACCGCCCTTGTAGGCGGTGTAGCCGACGTCACGCGTGCCTTCGCCCTGGCGGTAGAAGCCGCCGATGTGCATGCGCAGGGTGTCGCTGATCTTGTAGCCGTAGTCGCCGCCGACGCGCTTCTCACCGTAGTTGAGGCCGTAGGTCGCCTGGACGGCGCCGCCCTCGGTATCGCCGGTCTTGGAGATCAGGTTGATCACGCCGCCCGGCGAGTTCGACGCGAAGGTCGAGGCCGAGCCGCCACGAATGGTCTCGATCGCCGAGAGATTGAGGTCGCCGCGCATGAACATGTCGGAGGTGAACTGCGACAGGTCGCCGAATTCCAGGACCGGCAGGCCGTCTTCCTGGAGTTGCACGTACTTCGAGCCGGTGCCGGACAGCGGCAGGCCGCGGATCGAGTAGTTGGCGTTGCCTTCGCCGCCGGCATATTCGGCGCGGATGCCGGGGATGTTGCGCAGGACTTCGCCCAGCGAGCGGGCGCCCAGCACCTCGATCTCGGACTCGCGCAGGGCGCTGGTCGAGGTGGCGCTGTCGAGGCGGTCGCGGCCCTTGGCGACGCCGGTCGAGAAGACCGCTTCGGCGTTCGCCTTCGCGCCGGCCGTCGGGATAGCCTTGTCGGCGGTCTTCGCCGAGCCCTGGAGATCCGAATCCTGCGTCTGAGCGTGCGCCGACGAGAACAGAAGGAGTGGCGCGATCGCCGCGGAGAGATACAGATGTCTCATGAGATTAACTTTGGCTATCCTTGTATATTGCTTCTGCGATAACAGATTACGTCGAAATTTCGTCTGAAAAGGTAAAGGTTTTTCACAAAGTCGCCAGAATTGCTGCGACACTTTGACCAGTACAGTACTTTTGAAACCAGGACTTCGGCGCCCTTGAGCCGCGCTCGCGCACACGCGCAGCCGCTCAGGGCTGGCGCGGGCCGGCGCTTGGGGTAAGGGCGCGGTGGGGCGGCTCAGCCGGCGTCGGCGAGAGCCGCCGCGGCGGTCATCTCGCGGCCGCCATCCGCACGACGCGGCCGGGCTCGGGGTGCGACGAGCGCGTCTGGGCCGGCGCCGCATGGCGCGTCGCGGCCCCGGCTTCGGCGCCGCCTTCCGCCGAGCGCAGTCGGAACCGGGCCACCAGGGTGGCCAGCTCATCGGCTTCCGCGGCGAGGCTGCGCGCCGCTGCGGTCGCTTCCTTCACCATGGCCGCGTTCTGCTGCGTCATGCTGTCCATGCTCGCGACCGCGCTGTTCACCTGCTTCAGGTTGTCGGCCTGGGTTTCGGTGCTTTGCGCGATCTCGTTGATGAGGGCGTTGGTGTCGCTGATCTTGGCGCCGATGAGCGTCAGCATCTCGCCGGTGTCGCCCACGCGGCCCACGCCGCTCTGGACCTGCTCCGACGACGTGTTGATCAGCGCCTTGATGTCCCTCGCGGCGTCCGCGGAACGCTGGGCGAGGGCCCGCACTTCCGAAGCGACCACCGCGAAGCCCCGGCCCGCGTCGCCGGCGCGGGCGGCCTCGACCCCCGCGTTCAGCGCCAGCAGGTTGGTCTGGAAGGTGATGGCGTCGATCAGGTTGATGATCTGGCTGATCTCCTCGGAGCTCGTCTGGATGGCGTCCATGGCCGTGATCGCCTCGGCGACGATGGCGCCGCCATCCCTGGCGTTGCCGTTCGCCACCTCGATGGCGGTGCGGGCGTCGGCGGCGCGCTGGGCGGTCTCGCCCACCATGACGGTGACCTGCTTGGTCGCCGTGGTGGTGTCCTGCAGGCGCGACGCCTGCTGCTCGGTCCGGCGCGACAGGTCCTCGGACGCGGAGTAGATCTCACCGGCGCCGGAGTGCACGCTCCGCGCGGATCTCGCGACGCCCGAGATGCTCTGTTCCAGCCCCTCCACGGCGCTGTTGAACGACTGGCGCAGCCGCTCGTACTCCGGTTCGAAGGGCGTGCTGATGACGTGGGTCAGGTCGCCGGAGGCCAGGGCGGCCAGGGCCGTGTCCAGCGTCTCCACGACCCGGCGTTGCGCCGCTTCGGCGCCGACCTTGGCCAGGTCCGCCTCCGCTTTCGCGCGATCCGCCTCGGCCTTCGCCCGGTCGGCCTCGGCCTTGGCCAGCGCCGCGTCCCGGAAGACGATGACGGCGCGGGCCATGTCGCCCAGCTCGTCCGGGCGCTCCGCGTCGACCGCGATGTCGTTGTCGCCCGTGGCCAGCTGGGTCATCGCGTGGGTGAGCGTCGTGATCGGCTGCGCGATCGTGCGGCTCAGCATCCGCGACAGCGTCATGGCGACCGCGATCAGCGCGATCCCGCCAAGCACCAGGGCGGCCATGGCCGTGATGATCGCGGTTTGCTGGCGCGCGCCGTTCTTTTCGATGTTCTTGACTTCGGCGTTCCGGACGTCGCGGAGCGGCAGCACGGCGGCGCTGACCAGCACCTTGTTGCCGGCGTTGCGGACCATCTCCTGCGCCTCGTCGCGGCGGCCGGACCGGACCACGTCGATCATCCGGTCGCCCCACTCCTTGCGCCAGGCGACGGTCGCGACGCGGGAGTCCTCGATGGCCTTCAGCATGGCCGGGTCCTTCAGCGTCTCCTTCAGCTCCGCTGAAACCCGATCGTATTCGTCGCGGCCTTCATAGTAGGACTTGAGATAACTCTTGTCCCCGGTGACCAGGAAACCTCGGAACTGACTGTTCTGCCTGAGAATAGCGGTCTCGAGCGCCAGGGCGTCCGCATGGATCGACTGGCTGCGATTGTTGCTCTCGGTGGACGCGCGGATCATCAGGATGGTCACGAGGAACGCCACCATCATGATCGCCGCGGAAACGCAGATCAGAACGAACGACAAGCTGAGCTTTTTCGGAATGTTCATTGCAAGACCTATCGTTCCACTCTCAATCAAAAGCAGTCAGAGCTGACTAAAATTCGCGTATGCGGAGGTAAATCCAAACATTCGCCGCCCGATTGAACGCGACGCCGAAGTCTGGCGCACCCCTGATACCTGATCCCATTAACTAGGCCGTGTGTGTTGAATGGCAGTTAATGACGAACCGGCCTGGGGCTTTCGGCGCTGCGACACAACGTCTCGGGCCTGCGCGGCCGATATTCGCTTCCTCTTAAGAGGTCCCGCTCATGAGTGGTCCGCATTAGAGCGAGCGGACAGTCCGAGAGTTTGAACGATGCGTCCGGTGGACGCCGATACGCCTGGGTTCGCTATCCGGGATCGTTCAGGAGGTGCTGAGTATGCAGATCGAGTTTTCATGAAACCCCTCCCGACCTCCGGCGCCCGACATGCCTTCGCGCGTCAGGCCGAGACCTGCCGCACCACGGGCTCCACCTTCGTCGCCGCGGTGCTCGAGGCGGTCGACCGCCAGCTCCCGCACGGCCCGCTCAGCAGCCGGATCGTCCGCAGCTGGACCGGCGATCCGGCCGCGAGCGCCCTGGCCCTGCGCGTCAACGGCGCGCTGCATGCGCTCGCCCGCCGCGGCGCCCCCCGCTATCTCGCCGAGCTCTACGACGGGGAACACGACGACTTCGACGGCGCCGTCGCCGCCGCCCTGTCGCAGGAAGACCAGTTCATCGCCGACTGGATCCGCTCGCCCACCCAGACCAACGAGGTGGCGCGCGGCGCCGGCGTCATGTCGGCCCTCATGACCGTGGCCTCCGAGCGGCCCATGCCCTTCGAGCTGCTGGAGCTGGGCGCCAGCTGCGGCCTCAACCTCAACCTCGCGCGCTACGCCTACCAGCTGGGGACGGTGGCCATCGGCGACCCCTCCTCCCCCGTCCGCATCGCGCCCCAGTGGCGCGGCGCCGACCCGCCCGTGGCGCCGGTCTCGATCGTCGCGGCCCGCGGCGTCGACCTCAATCCCCTCAGCGCCGAGAATCCGGCGCACCGCGAGCGCCTGCTGTCCTTCACCTGGGTGGACCAGCCCGAGCGCTCCCGCCGGCTGCAGGCCGCCCTGCTCACCGCCGTCGTCCATCCGCCCCGCGTCGAGCAGGGCGACGCCCGGCTGTGGCTGCAGGACCGCCTGGCCGAGCCCCACCCGCAGGGCGTCTGCCGCGCCGTCGTGCACACCATGTTCGTGCAATACCTGGACGACACGGCCCGCCGCGAACTCGCCGACACCATCGCCGCGGCCGGCGCCCGGTCCACGCCCGAGCGCCCGCTCATCGAGATCGGCCTCGAATGGACGTTGGATCGCCGCGAGGTCCAGCTGCGCCTCACCCGCTGGCCCGAGGGCGAAACCACCGTCCTCGCCCACTGCCACCCCTACGGCGACTGGGTGGAGTGGTTCGGCCAGCAGGCACAGGCGGCCGCCCCGCCCGCGACCGCCGCCCACGCCTGACCCGGCCGGACTCAGGCCGCGGTGGCCTCGCGGTCCCGCGCCGGGCGATAGCGGTCCAGCCAGTGGGCGTACGGCGCCGGCAGGGTCGCCCAGGCGGCCTTCTCCACCCCCAGCTCGCGGGCCGCGCGATAGGGCCAGTGCGGGTCTTCCAGCAGCGGCCGTCCCAGCGCCACCAGGTCCGCCTGCCCCGACGCCACGATCGCCTCGGCCTGGGCCGGCTCGCTGATGTACCAGCTGGTGGCCGTGGGGATGCCCGCCTCGGCCCGCACCCGGCCGGCCAGCGGCGCCAGGAACCCCGGCCCCCACGGAATGGCCGCGTCGTTGGCCGTGAAGCCGATGGATACGTCCGCCAGGTCCAGCCCCTCGGCCTTCAGCCGCCGCACAAACTCCAGCGACTCCTCCAGGTCATCCCCCTCGGCGAACTCGATCAGGCCCAGGCGCGCGGTCAGCGGCAGGTTCGCCGGCCACACCGCCCGCACCGCCCGCACCGTCTCCACCGCGAACCGGATGCGGTTCTCGAAACTCCCCCCGTACCGGTCCGTGCGCTGGTTCGAATGCCTGGAGAAGAAGCTCTGCGCCAGGTAGCCGTGCGCCAGGTGCAGCTCCAGCCAGCGGAAGCCGGCGTCGCGCGCCCGTCCCGCGGCGGCCACGAAGTCGGCCTGCACCCGCTCAATATCCGCCACCGTCATCTCGCGCGGAACCCGCCACAGCCCACCACCCTGCGCCACGGCCGAGGGGCCCAGGATCTCCCACGCCCGCGGATCGTCCTCGGCGATATGGTCGTCCCCCTCCCACGGCCGGTTGGCGTTGGCCTTGCGCCCCGCGTGCGCGATCTGGATTCCAGCCACGGCGCCGCCGGCCTCGATCAGCCCGACCGCCTTGGCCCAGAGCCCCGCCTGCTCGTCCGACCAGATTCCGGCGTCAGCGGGCGTGATCCGGCCCTCCGGCGACACCGCCGCGGCCTCGGCCACCACCAGCCCCGCCCCGCCCCGCGCCAGCCCGGCCAGGTGCGAGAAGTGCCAGTCGTTGATCCGGCCGTCCTGCGCCGAATACTGGCACATGGGCGAGACCATGATCCGGTTCCTGAGGGTCACGTCCTTGAGCGTGAAGGGGTCGAAAAGCGCCGGCATCGTGCTTATCTCTCGTTCGTTGTTCGCTTGTTCGACAATGTTCGAACAAGCCAGAGATAGGTCGCCGAACCGAGGCCGCAAGGGATGAGCCGCTTTCACCACCCGCCCCCCGAGGCGTTCGAGCTGACGCGCCTCCTGGCCGCGCTCAGCGATCCCGTGCGCCTGGAGGTGGTCCGCTCCCTGGCCCAACACGGCGAACAGACCTGCGCCGCCCTCGACGGCGACCGGCCCAAGTCGACCATGTCCCACCACTTCCGCGTCCTGCGCGACGCAGGCCTGGTCGAGACCCGCGGCGAACGCACCGCCCACCTGAACCGCCTCCGCCGCGACGACATCGAAGCCCGCTTCCCCGGCCTGCTGGACGCGGTGCTGCGCCCCGAGCGCTAACGCCTCCGCCCTGCCCGTCACCTCCCCCGTCGCGGCAGCAATGGCGGGTGGAGCGAGGCGGTGAGCCCGGGGGGCTCGCCGGAAGCGACCGGACCGCCCGCCGAGCCGCAGGCGAAGAGCGGGGGGTGGATGGGGCGAGCCTCAGTTGCCGACCTAGAAGCAGCCCGGTCAATCCGCCGAGCTCCCCGCTCGCCCCCTCCACCAACCGCTCTCCAGCCAGCTACGCTGGCTTCGGCGGCCGGTCCCCCTCCCGCCGCTCCGCGGGGGAGGTGAAGCCCCAAGTCAGGAGGCCGCCGCCAGGCGCCCCATTGATCTCACGGCAGATGCGAGCCTGCCTCTCAAAGGCGGTCAAGGTCGCGCCCCCAGGCGCGCCGCCCCGCGGTCGCCCTCCGGGCGAAACCTTGAGTGCCTTTGAGAGGCAGGCAAACTGGCCGCCATGAGATCCATGGCTGGGTGTCGCCGCGGCCATTTATTCAGGGGTTGGGAGACAGGTCCTGAGCTCCGAGCTCCCTGTGGCTCGTTGCTCACGGGGGTCTGGAACGGGGTGGCGCGGCACGGGCAGCCTTCAGGATGTATACGCTACGCAGCGTGCTGCAGCGAGAAGGTAAAGTCGTGTTCAACGCGTGAATTTGACGTGCGATTCGGCCGGAAAACAGTCGTCTCGCGCGGTTTGATTGCGGTCGTCACGCCCTCATCTAGCGCCCTTACGTTGTGACCACTGAGCGCTGCTTGAAGGGTCCGCTCCAAACCCAGGAGAAGATCCTCCCGGCTGAGACCTTTTCCTCCGATCCGAACCACCATGATGGCATCCGGCGCCAAAAGCTCTCGCACCCCGCCCCACGCTTCTTGCAGGAATGTCCAGTATCGCACCGGATCTACTAGGCGGTCGTCAGCACCCTGATTGCGAATTGGCTTGTCGGCACCCCCGAGGAACCACAGGCGGAGCCACTGGTCTTCTGAATAGTCAGTCGTGTCTAAATAAGGGGGTGACGTGACAACGAGTTTCACACGACCTCGGAACTCCGGCACGGCTTCCGCTGCGCGGCGTGCATCCATCTGCGCGACAGTACCTATGAGCTCGGCCGGCTGCAGTTGAAACCGAAAGCGCGCCAGCTGTCTGAGGATTGAGAACACGTTACGTTCAGGCGCGTTGCTAGCTCTCTCCTTCCACCAACGCACAGAATACTCTGGCTTCGTACTGATAGTACGAGGCATGCGATTAGAGAAATAGAGTTTTGACCGGTGCGATTCACCGTGCAAGGCCCCGAGCGACACGGCGGCTAAAAAACGGTCAGTTCTATCTGTTCGCCAGTTGAGTATTTCGCGCAAGAAGAGGACTTGGGGAAGCGTTCGAGGCGCAAAGCAATACTGAAAGAACTCGGATACTTCCTCAGGATTGGCGAATGGCGCACTGTCATAGGCAACCTCAAGCTCGTCGATCCTTACGAGCAGTTGCTCAAGCGACGGAGGGTCGGACTTCGCGCCAGCGATGCATGCGGCGACAGGGTTGACGTCAGTGCCGGCAGACGGCCGACCCATCAGAAGGCTTTGAAATACGGTCGTGCCGCGACCGCAAAATGGATCAAATGTAGCCTCGCCGTAGGCAGTATAGGCTCGCACCTGCCGTTCAACGAAGGCCTCTGGGAACATCGCGAAGTAGGGGCAGATCGCATGGAAGGGATGCCGCTTCACGCAGCCTCCTTAGCCTCGCTGATCGCACCATCCACCCACACGTTCGCGTCCAAGAGAATAGGACCGCCATGGAAAAGTTCTGCGATCCTTAGTCGGTCGAACATGAGCCCATAGTCGCGCTCGTTGGCTCGGCACCGGTCTAAAAGGACGTCCGCCCAGCTATCATCGTCGGAGACAGGCTCAGGCTGACCGTGGTGCTGGGTGAAGGGAATGAAGATCGCGGGGACGATGTGCTCCCCAGGCTTCGTGTGAAACCAGTCTTGAAAGCCGGCGATCTCGACGCTTACGGGCTTGCCCTTCCAATTTCCACCAGATGCGACTTGACCGTACATCAGCAAATGACCGGGGCGTTTGTCATTGAACGAGCGCCAAGCGATTACATCGATTCCCTCATCTTTTTCCGCTCGTAGCGAAGAAGGGGGAGGGCGGTCCTTAGGGATAAGTATGCTTGCTGGGTGCCGTGCTCGTAACCGTTGAATCGTAGCGTCCACGACCCACGATTTGTCTCGACGGTGAACGGATAACCGTCGTTGAGGATCGCTAGACGGGACTGCAACTCCTCTACGATTGCCAACTCGGTCGCATCGAGTTCCGTCTCGAGAGTTTCCTCCTCCAACTCCTCACCCGTCTCGGGATCGGTCTTCACGACGTGGTCGCCATCGCTTTCCCGAGCCAACAGGCGACGTATCTCAGCTGATCCAGCACGCCCCGCTGCTAAAGCGCTCAGTTCAACCCAATCAGCGAGTTCGGTACGCGACTCCCTGCCTGTTGGGTCAGAGATCGCCATCGGAGGTCCCGTCGCCGTCAGCAATCTTTTGCATGGTGTCCCGCAACAGTCGGGTGCTCCGGACCAGCTGGTTTGCCGTGTGCAGGTCTTCCTGTCCCCCAGCGTAGTTGCGGACCAATCGCATGCAGTCGTCGATGCCGGCAGAAGTCCCGAGCAGGGCCTCCCGAAACCGTTCGCTCTTATCCTCCACCAGCTCATAGGCCTGGCTTAGCGAAGAGGTGCTAGTGAGCATAGCTAGCGCACGCTCATTGCCCATTACATCTACTAGCCGGTTTAGATCAGGATTTTGCGATCGTATGACGGCCGGTTTCGACCCCTGTCCGAAGAGCCACTGCATGAACTGGCGCAAATTGGGGAGGAAATCGGATCCAACGGGATGCTTGGGCAGTAGATCGTCATCCAACTGGAGGCCGAGATACTCGCGCACATTGGGCCGCGCCACCGCGGTATACAGGTGAGAAAAGGGGAACTTCGTTTTCCCTGTCGCCTCGGGCCTTTCGTCGAAACCTTCGGCCTTCGCCTGCAGCAGAATTCGCCAGCCGTTCACCAGCCGTCGAACAGTGCTGTGAGCATCGCCGAGAGCCCGCGCCACGCTCGCGAGCTCCGCGCCTGGCGCGTCGAGCCAATCAGCCGCAAACTTGGCCTTAGCTAGTGCGTCCCACTTATGTGGTCCGTTAATGTGTTTGAACCCGATGAATGCTCTCGCTTCGTCACGGTTGGCTACCATTTTGACGAAGATCTTCTCCGGCGGCTCCTTTGGAGACGGAACTGTCGGCAGCTCGTAGTTGTCTACGTCCGCTCGTGTTTTTGGATCGGTAAGCAGCCGGAGTGCCGCGAGGCGACGGTTTCCCTCGTAAACTTCAAGGGTCTTTTCATCGACAATCAGCGGTTCATAGTCGAGCCAACCCTCGGCGCGAATTGATCCCACAAGTTCAGCGACATCAGCGAAGCCGACTAGGTAACGGAGGGCCTCGGCTTCATCCTCAAAAGCCTCGCCTGGAGACCGCGGATTACGCAGGTCCAGCTTGAGATCCGCGTGGGCCACAAGGGTTGGGCCCCGTCGTTCGTCGCTCAATTGTCCCACCCTTTGTGCTGGTCGCCCACCCTGGTCGCGGCCGCCGCTCGCATCCATAGAGCGCAGGAAGGCAGTTCGTCGAGCGCGGCGTGCGTGCTCTGGGTGAAGCCACATGTCTGGCGGTGAAGAAACGCTCGCAACTTGCCTTCTGAAGACCCACAGCCCGGGTCCGCGCTGCGCCCTCTCCTGCCCTCACATTTTTGCGCTTCCCGCGTCGTGAGCTTGCCACTTGAATAGTGCGGGTGATCGCGCGGCAAGTTCATCGCCACCCACCCCTCACACATCCAAATTCAACAACGCCGGATCGCCCCCCTGCGCGGTGATGTTCACGCTCACCGCCCGCTCCACCGCGTAGCGCAGCAGGGCGTTCGGGCCGCCGGCCTTCGGGCCCGTCCCCGACAGCCCCTCGCCGCCGAACGGCTGCACGCCCACCACCGCCCCGATCATCGAGCGGTTCACATAGGCGTTGCCCGCCGGGACGGTGCGCTGGACCTCTTCGGCGAAGGCCTCGATGCGGCTGTGGACGCCCAGCGTCAGGCCATAGCGGGCCTCGACCAGCGGGGCGGCGGCCTTGGTGAGCTTGGCGGGGTCGTAGCGGACCACGTGCAGGATCGGCCCGAACACCTCCTTCTGCAGGAAGCTGGCGTCCGGGATCTCGGCCAGGGTGGGGGCGAAGAAGTGGCCGCCCTCGGGCACGGAGAGCCGGCCCAGGATCTTCGCCTCCCTCTCCAGCTTCTCCACGTGCGCCTCCAGCGCGGCCTGCGCCTCGGCGTCGATCACCGGGCCGATGTCGGTGCGCGGGTCGGCGGGGTCGCCCACCACCCAGGTCTGCATGGCGCCCTTCAGCCCCTCGATCAGCAGCTCGGCGGTGTCGTGGGGCACGAACAGCAGGCGCAGCGCCGAGCAGCGCTGGCCGGCCGAGCCGAAGCCCGAGAGCAGCACGTCGTCCAGCACCTGTTCGCGCAGCGCCGTGGTGTCCACGAACATGGCGTTGAGGCCGCCGGTCTCGGCGATGAACGGCACGATGGGCCCTGGCCGCGCCGCCAGGGTGCGGTTGATCGCCCAGGCGGTGTCGGTGCCGCCGGTGAAGGCCACCCCGTCGCAGCCCGGATGGGCGGTCAGCGCCGCGCCGACCGTCGCGCCATCCCCCGGCAGGAGGTGAAGGAGATCGGCGGGCACGCCGGCGGCGTGGAACAGCTTCACCGCCTCGGTGGCGATGATCGGGGTCTGTTCGGCGGGCTTGGCCAGCACCCCGTTGCCGGCGGCCAAGGCGGCCGCGATCTGGCCGGTGAAGATGGCCAGCGGGAAGTTCCAGGGGCTGATGCAGACGAAGACGCCCCGGCCATGCAGGCTGAGCTGGTTGGTCTCGCCCACCGGTCCGCGCATCGTCTCCGGCGTCGCGAACTGCCGCTCGGCAAGCTGGGCGTAGTAGCGGCAGAAGTCGGCCGCCTCGCGGACCTCGGCGATGGCGTCGCCAAGGGTCTTGCCCGCCTCGCGCACGCAGATCGCGATCAGCCGGTCGCGGTCGGCCTCCAGGGCGTCGCCCATGGCGCGCAGCACCTTGGCGCGGCCCTCGCCGCCGGCCAGGTCCCAGGGGCGCTGGGCGGCCTTGGCGGCGGCGAACGCCTTGTCCACGTCGGCGGTGGAGGCCTGCCAGACCTGGCCGATCTTGTGCGACAGGATGGTGGGCGAGACGGCGGCCTGGCCCGCGCCCGCCTTCACCAGCTTGCCGCCGACGATCGGCGCGCCCTCCAGCATCTCCTCGTCCAGGGCCGCGATGGCGATGGTCAGGCGGTCGCGCACGGCGGCGACGGAGAGGTCCAGGCCCGCGGAGTTGCGCCGGCCTGGCCCATAGAGGTCGCGCGGCAGGGGGATGCGCGGGTGCGGCCCGGCGCCGGCCGCCTCCACCGCGGTGATCGGATCGACCACCACCTTCGAGACCGGGGTCTTCTCGTCCAGCAGGGCGTGGACGAAGGAGGTGTTGGCGCCGTTCTCCAGCAGCCGGCGCACCAGGTAGGGCAGCAGGTCCTCGTGACTGCCCACCGGGGCGTAGACCCTGAGCGGAAAGTCGCCGTACCGGTCCGTAGCTGACGCATAGAGCGCCTCGCCCATGCCGTGCAGGCGCTGGAATTCGGGGCTCAGGCCCATCTGGCTCGCCATCAGCCGCACGGCCGCCAGGGTGTGGGCGTTGTGGGTGGCGAACTGGCCGTAGAGATGCGGCGCGGCGCTGAGCAGGGCGCGGGCGCAGACCAGGTAGGAGACGTCGGTCGCCGCCTTGGTCGTATAGACCGGATAGCCCTCCAGCCCGGCCACCTGGGCGCGCTTCACTTCCGAGTCCCAGTAGGCGCCCTTCACCAGCCGCACCATCAGGCGTCGGCCACTGGACCGCGCGATGCCGGCCACCGCCTCGATCGTCTGCGGCCCGCGCTTCTGGTAGGCCTGCACCGCCAGGCCCAGGCCGCGCCAGGCGCTTAAGGACGGCTCCCGCGCCAGCCGGTCCAGCAGCTCCAGCGAGATCGCCAGGCGATCCGCCTCCTCCGCGTCGAGGGTGAAGTTGATGTCCGCCTCGGCGGCGATCCCGGCCAGCCGCACGATCCGCGGATAGAGGTCCGCGAACACCCGCTCGGCCTGCCGCGCCTCGTAGCGCGGCGACAGCGCCGAGAGCTTCACCGAGACCCCGTGCCCGCGCTCCGGCCCCTGGCCCTTGGCGTGCTTCGCCACGCTGCGGATCGCGTCGGCATAGGCCTTCTCGTAGCGGTCGGCGTCGGCGTCGGTGCGGGCGCCCTCGCCCAGCATGTCGAAGGAGCAGACGAAGCCGTCGGCGCCCGCCCGCTTGATCGCCTTCTCGATGGTGGCGCCCAGCACGAACTGCTCGCCCATGATCCGCACGGCGGCGCCCACGGCGCGGCGGATCACCGGCTCGCCCAGCCGCCCGGCCAGCCGCTTGATGAAGCCCGGCAGGTCGTCGCGCGCCTCCTGGTCGGGGTCGATGATCTTGCCCGTCAGCATCAGGCTCCAGGTCGAGGCGTTGACCAGCATGCTGTCCGACTGCCCCGCATGGCTGGACCAGTCGGCCGAGGCGATCTTCTCGGCGATCAGCTTGTCGCGGGTCTGTTCGTCCGGCGTCCGCAGCAGCGCCTCGGCCAGGCACATCAGCGCCAGCCCCTCGCGGGTGGACAGGCTGAACTCCTGCAGGAAGCTCTCGACGACGCCCTGGCGGTTGGCGTTCTTCCGCGCCGCGCGCACCAGCGCCTCGGCCTCGACTTGGACGGCCTCACGGTCCTGCAGGGAGAGCGGCTTGGCGGCCAGGATGGCTGCCAGCGTCGTACGTTCGTCGGCGAATTTCGCCGTATCCAGGTGATCGAACGCCATCTGCCTCTCCATCGTTGAACACGTACGGAGTAATCGACCCTTCACCGAATGTGCTACGGTAGATCGGGACCTTCCCCGAAGAACATCGCCCAGGGGCTCTCGATGTCGAATAATCTACGGCTCGACGATACCGACCGCCGGCTCCTGCGCACGTTGCAGGCCGATGGCCGCATCAGCAACGCCGAACTGGCCGAGCGCTGCAACCTCTCCCCCTCGGCCTGCTCCGACCGCGTGCGGCGCCTGCGCGAAAGCGGCTACATCACCGGCTTCGCCGCCCTGGTCGACCCCCAGATGGTGGAGCGCGGGGTGCTGATCTTCGTGGAGGTGGTGCTGGACCGCACGACCCCCGAAGTCTTCGAGACCTTCGCCGCGGCCGCCCGGCGCGCGCCCGACATCCTGGAGTGCCACATGGTCGCCGGCGGCTTCGACTACCTGATCAAGTCCCGCGTGCGCGACCTGGCCGCCTGGCGGACCTTCCTGGAGGATGTGCTGGTGCGGATTCCCGGCGTCCGGGAGACCCGCACCTACGCGGTGCTGGAAGAGGTCAAGTCCACGACGCAGCTGCCGATCTAGGAGGGCTACCGCCGCCCGAAGTTCTTGCGCAGCACCGCAGCGATGATCAGCACGAACGCCGCCAGCCGGAGCAGGTAGATGTAGCCCTGGCTCTCGCTGGGGATGTTCAGCAGCACGGGCGCGGCCTGGTTCATCGCCAGCAAGGCGAACGCCACCGCGAAAGTCGCGAACAGGCGGTCGCCCGTCCGACGCCAGAACTTCAGGAAGAACAGCCCCACCGCCAGGAAGCCCAGGGTGAGCGCCCCAGATGCGAAGGCCACGAGGGTCGGATCCGGCTGGGTCACCGCTCGGCCTCCCAGATGAAGCCGTAGAGCAGGACGCCCACCGACGCCGCCGACGCCGCCTGCCGCCAGGGCCAGAGATCGACGCTTGGGAACAGCACCAGGTCGCCCACCAGGAACAGGTTGTTCACGGCCAGGAAAACAAAGCCCAGCGCCGCCCAGAACAGCAGCCGTGACCGCGACTGCTTCCAGGCGTTGAGCAACAGGAAGGCGCAAACCAGACTGGCGGCCAGGCACAGACCATAGACCAGGGACGGGCCCAACTCCGCCATCACTTGTCTCCTCGCCACTTGAACGCGTCGGCCAACCCCTGAATCGGATCCGGAGGCGCCGCGATGAGATTGATGATCGAAACCGGCCGTTCGCGGTAGGCCGCTTCGAGCCGGCCGGCCAGGTCGCCCAGCAGGGCGCCGGCCGGGGCATATCGCCAGCATCCGGCGTCGTCCTCGACCGCCAGGCCGCTCCTCTGGAAGGCCGCAAGGTTGTCGCGCACGAGATTGTTGCTGGCGCGGAGTTCGCGAACCAGTTCCTCCGGCGCCCAACAGCGCTCGGCGTCACGTCGGAGCAGAAGCAAGAGCTCAACCGCCCAGACGGATCTCATGTGCTCGCGCGCGAACGCAGCGAGTTCTGGGTCGTCGGACACTACGCGCTCCGGATCGACCCCCCCGACGGGGGGAACCTATAGCGCCGCCCGGTTCGATCAACCCCCGAAGCGGCTTTGGCCGGCGCGCGCCCGCCAGGCGACACAATCCATGTCGCCGACCGAGGTTCCGGATTCGACCGTTCGCGGCGCCGTGGGCTAGAAGAGGCGCCAACGGGGGGGGAGTGGAGCGTCATGCAGAGACGGAAGGTCGATCGAGCCCAGCGCATGCGCGTGCGGCGGGTCTGGTGGGAGCGGAACGGCGCGTTCGTGCGCGGGCTCCTCACGGGCACGGTCCTCACCGCGCTCGGCGCGTGGATCCTGCAACTGGTGATGTTCCGATAGCGCGGGCCACCCCCCCATTCGGCGCTGGCGACGGCGCCTATGAGGACTGGGCCCGGACCGAGCTCGCGCATTGGCGCGCCCAGGTGCTGAAACCACCCAACGCCTTCGACCGGGCCGCGCGCGGCGTGCAGGGGCGTATCAACCGCATCATCCCCGAGCAGGTGCACGCGACCCTCACCACCGTGATCGAGGGCATGACCCGCACCATCCTCACGGGGGCCGACCTCACCACCGCCACGCCGGTCGTCGGCGCATCCCTGGCCGAGCGCGACCGCCGCGCCCGAGAGACCATCGACGCCTATCGCAAGACCGCGGCGGTCGAGGGCGGCGTGGCCGGCGCCGGCGGCTTCTGGTTGGCGCTCGCCGACTTTCCGGCCCTGCTGGTCATCAAGATCAAGCTGCTGTTCGACCTCTCCGCGATCTACGGCCACGAGGCCGACCGCTTCGAGGAGCGGCTCTACGTCCTGGCGCTGTTCCAGCTGGCTTTCTCGGGCGCCGAGCATCGGGCGGCGATATTCCACACCCTCGAGGACTGGGATGGCCGCGACCATCCGGCCGATTTCGAGCACTTCGACTGGCGGACGTTCCAGCGCGAGTACCGCGACTACATCGACCTGGCCAAGATGGCGCAGATGATCCCCGTGGTCGGCGCGCCCATCGGCGCCTTCGTGAACTGGCGACTGCTGGAGCGATTGGGCGAAACCGCCGTGAATGGGTACCGGATGCGCTGGCTCGCGCGTTGAGCATGGGTATGCGCGCGCTCCTCCTCCTCTTCGCCCTGATGGCGACCCCGGCCCTGGCCCAGTCGGCGATCACCGACGCCCAGGTCCGAGCCTTTGTCTCTGCGCAGGAAAAGGCCTGGAACGCAGGCGATCTGGATCGATACTTCGCGGGCTTCGCGCCCCAGGCCCGATTCACCGACCAGGCCTATGTGGGCGACGAACCGCCCGTGCCGTACGGGACCAGCACCCTGGCGCAGGCCAGGACCCAGGCGCGCACGGCGCTGACCCGCGCCAAGAGCCGCGAGACCGGCCAGGTGACGAAGGTGAAGATCGCGGCGGACGGGCGTTCGGCCCAGGTCGTCTCCAGCGTCGCCTCCATGGTCGACAGCGGCGGCAAGGTCCGCCACCTGTGCGCCTATCGCGGCCAGGCCCTGGTGCTTGTCGGCGGCCGCATCCTTTCCAACGGCAAGACGGACACCTTCTACAAATGCGCCAGCCGGTAGTCCCCCAGCCGCCGAAGATCGGCGTCGACATCCCCTGGGTCGTGAGCTGGTCCGAGGAGGCCCCGGCCGGAGCGGGCCCGTGCCCGACGGTGGACGGCCAGGTGGCCGCCCTGCAGGCCTGGAAGCCGGGCGCCGGCAAGCCCCTCCCCGCCCGCAACCACCTGCGCCGCCAGCGCGACAGCGTCCGCGCCATGCTGTGTCCCATGTGCGGCGAGCCGACCCCGGACAACGACCGCTGGAGCCGGACCGGCCGGTTCGTGGCCGCGGGGGTCCTGCGGGCCCGCGGCCTGGGCCAGGCCCTGCCGGAGGATCTCGACGACGACCGGGTGGTGCTGGACTGCGGGTCCATCGCCCCGCTGCACTTCCGCTGCACCCCCGCGTTCGAGCGCGCCCTGCCGCCGAGCCTGCTGGCCGACCCCGACCTGAAGGGGTTTCCCCCGTCCTGGGTGGTCGTGCCGCTCTACGTGCAGGCCCGGCAACCGATCACCGGCAAGACCGTGGCGGCGGTCAGCTTCCTGCAGCTGGTCGGGATCACCAACGACCGAGACCCGGACTGGCGGAGCAGGCTGCCTCAGGGCTAATCTCCGGACATGCTCCGCCGCACCCTCATCGCGCTTTCCGCCGCCGCGCTCGCCGGCGCCGCCCAGGCCCAGACCCCCGCCGCGACACCCGCGCCTGAACAAGCGCCGAGCCCGGCGCCAGCCCCGCCTGCCAAGCCTGATCCGAAGGTGAAGCTGGAGACGGCCCAGGGGGTCATCGTCGTCGAGCTGTTCCCCGACAAGGCGCCGATCACGGTCGCCAACTACCTGAAGTACGTGGACCGCGGCCTGTTCAACGGCGCGACCTTCTACCGGGCCTCGCGACCGCCGGGCTACGCGGGGACCGACTACGGCCTGATCCAGGGCGGCCTGCAGAACGACCCCAAGAAGGTGCTGCCCCCCATCGCCCACGAGTCCACGATCAAGACCGGCCTGACCCACAAGACCGAGGGCACCATCTCGATGGGCCGCCACGCGCCGGGCACCGCCCAGTCGGACTGGTCCATCACCTTGGGCGACATGAGCTATCTCGACGCCGACCCGAAGGACCCCAGGAAGACGCCTGGGTTCGCCGCGTTCGGTCAGGTGGTCGAGGGACTGGACGTCGTCCAGAAGATCATCGCCCTGCCCACCGACCCCAATCGGGGCGAGGGCGCGATGAAGGGCGAAATGCTGAAGGCCCCGGTGAAGATCACCAGGGCCTCCCGCTTGGTCGATAAACCGTGAGGTCGGCGGCGGCTTAAGCCGCGACACCCTCGCGGCGGGTGCGGCGGAGCATGGCGCCCGCGCTGCCGAAGCCGAGGATCATCAGAGCCCAGGTCGAGGGTTCCGGAACCACGTCGCCGGCCACGATGTAGGCGCGGTCGACCACGAAGTCGCCGGCCGGCGCCAGGCCGGAGTTGTAGGTGAACGCGGTCGTGTAGTTGCCGGCCACCGCGATGTTGGCCAGACCCGAGAAGTGCATCCAGGTCTGCGGCGTCGAGGCGTCGACCGTGAAGTTCGCAAGGTTCACACCGGCGACCGACCCGATGAAGGTGGCGTTGCCGCTGTTGTTGAAGCCGTTCTGCGGCACGTAGACGGAGAAGCCGATCGTGTACACGCCGACGTCCAGGAACACTTCCTGCGACAGGGTTTCCGTCGAGTTGTCTGCGACGAAGTAGAGCGCCTTGTCGCCCACCACGTCCGGGCTGCCCGAGACGGTGTTGTCCGGCGGGATCGGCTCGCCGAAGGCGCCGCCCGGATAGGTCAGGTTCGAGTTGTAGGGGATCACCACGGCCTGGTGGCCGGGGAGGTCGGCGCCCGCGCCGGAGTAGACCCAGTCAATCGTGCCGCTCTCAAAGCTGCCGTTGCTGACGAGATTGATGGCCGCGCTGGCGGAACCCGCCACCAGGCTGCCGACCGCGAAAGCGGCGATCGCAAGACGCTTCATGTGTGATTACCCCTTGTATGTTGATTTCATAATACACGGTTTTTTAAGCATACGCACCGGACTCCCCTCAGGGGCGAGCACCACCTCCATTGCGGTCATGCCGGCGCCGGGATCGTCTGGCGAACGCGTCGACGCAGCCAGCGGCCCGCGGCGGCCGAGGGCCGCTCCCTTTGCGAGACTCGCATCTTTACATGAGACATCAGTCTCATTTATATCTGGCGCTACCGATGACGGAGACGCCTCGCCATGCCCCTCACCCGCGCCCAGATGGACGCCAAGATCGACGAACACTTCGGCTTCGAGCAGGCCGACGACGTGGCCGGCGTGCTCGCGACCCTGACCCCGGACTGCGAGCACGACATCGTGGGCTACCCCACCGGCCCGACGGTCGGGCCCGAGGGCGCGCGCGGCTTCTATGAGAGCCTGTTCGCCGACCTGTCGGACGGGCGGATCGAGACGGTGCGGCGGCTCTACGGCGACGATTTCCTGGTCGACGAGAGCGTGTGGCGCGGCAAGGCGCCCGGCCGCCCGTTCGGCCTGGAGGGCCGCGACCGTCCGCTGGCGTTCCGCCTGCTGCACGTGATCGAGTACGCGCCCGATGGCCGGATGAAGCGGGAGAACGTCTGGCTCGACCTGGCCTCGATCATGCAGCAACTGCCGCAGTGAGCGGCCTGCGCGAGAACCAGCGGCTGCGGACCCGCAAGGATCTGCTGGAGGCCGCCGTCCGCCTCACGCGCGGCGGAGCGTCGCCCAGCTTCGAGGAGATTGCCGAGGCCGCCATGGTCTCCCGCGCCACGGCATACCGCTACTTTCCCGGTCTCGACGCCCTGATGTTGGAAGCGGCGCTGCACGTTGAGACCCCGACGCCCGAGAGCCTGTTCGGCGACGATCGCTCCACCGACGCCCTGGCCCGGCTCGAACGGCTGGACGCGGCCATGGAGGCCATGATCGCGGCCAACGAGGCGCCGCTGCGCGCCTTGCTCGCCCGGAGCGTCCAGCAGGGCGGCGCCGACGCGCCGGTGCGCCAGAACCGCCGCAGCCCGCTGGTCGCCGCGGCCCTCGCGCCCAGCGATCCGCCCTTCCGCCCCGCCGACCTCGACACCCTGGCGAAGGCGCTGGCCATGCTGTTCGGGATCGAGGCCGTGGTGGTCTTCAAGGACGTCCTGCAACTCTCCGACGCCGAGGGGCGACGCATCCGACGCTGGGTCATGCGTGCACTGGTGGAGGCGGCGCGCAGGGGTTGAGCTTGAACCTTGAGCGCAGCAGGAGCATGCTCGCTGCGTCCTCATAGTCTGCGTGAAGTCAGTCGGAGTAGCTTAGACGCTCCCGTCCGGTGGAGATGCATGCTCGCGATCGAGGATCGCCATGGCCGACTTTCCAGACCACCTGTCGAATCCGCCCGCACACGGAAGTCCAATCACCTCCAATGGCGTCGACGCCTCGGAGTACGCACGCAACGGAACCGTCCGGTTCAGTTTCACGAACAACGGCGCGAGCATCGGCTACCGCCTGAAGATCCAGATCACCAAGGGCTGCAAGGACGAGGCGCCCTTCTTCGCGTTCTGGAAGACCTGCCGGCCCTACGTGCGCGTCCGGGTGATCGACCAGTTTTCCCACTACTTCGACCCCATCCCGGTGGTCGGCATCCACAAGGTCTTGAGCTTCGACGCCAAGGTCGAGACAGAGCCGACAGACGATGACTCCTGCATCGACGGGTATCTGATCATCACCGTGCAGACGGGCACTGAGATCCTGCCCGGCTTCAACCTCGACGCCGATCTCGCCAGCTTCCTCGCCAAGGCCAGGGCGTCGGGTCAGGTCTCGCCCGTCATGAAATGGACGCTGCCGTTCCACCTCTGCTGTGAGGACTGCAAGCCACGGCTGACCTTCGCGAACGCCGCGGAAGAGGGGTAGGCGGTGAGCTTCTCCCTGGAGCCCGGCGCCGCGGGCAAGGTCACGTTCCGCTTCAGATATCCCGGCCCGGCCAGGCCGACCGACTACCACATCTATCTGATCGACCCGGCCGAGCCCGACCTCGGCAAGGCGCGCCGGCTGATCGACGCCAACGTGATCCCCGAGGGTCAGGACCCCTTGGCCGGTATCGAACTCCCTTACTATCCCGGCTCACCGGCCTTCCCCATCGAGGGCGGCCGGCTCAAGCCCGGCGCCTATGTGTTCGCCCTGGTGTGGTCGTTCCACGGCGAACGGGCGGACGAGATGGATAGCGAAACGCCGGCGCTGACAAAGATGGGCGATGGGCCAGGCAAGAAGCCATGGGAGTGGGTCGTTTTCTCCGGCAAGGTCCTGGCCGGGGCGCTGGCCAGCGGCGTCAGCGGGGCGCTGCTGAACTGGTGGAACCTGGCCGCGCTCGTGCCGTGCATTCTGACCGGGATCATGGGCGGCGCGTTGGGCGGAGCCTTCGGATACATCTTTGTCTGGCTATTCGACGACCCGAAGATCCGCTGGGGCTTCCGCTCCGCCTTCCTGTTCGTGCTGTTCTACACCCTGGCCTTCTCCATGGTGCTGGGCCTGCTCGCCAACGACCTGGAAGTGGCGGCCGCCGACCGGGGCGAGCTGGTGAACCGCGTGACCCTGGGCGTTTCGTTTGTCTCGGCCTTCCTCGCAAGCTGCCTCGCCGGCGTACTGAACAACCTGCGCGACGGCCGCAAGGACTGAGGAGGCGTTGCCAAGGCGGGCGAGACGCCGTCATCCTGCCGCCATGAGCGACAACGCGCCTACTCCCGAAGACGGCTGGAAACACTCCGGCGTCCGCGTCGTGCACGCCGACCAGCTCGACCCCGCGGCGCAGACCACGCCGGGGATGGACCGCGCCGTCGCCATCGACCGCGCCCGCATGGGGGCCCAGAAGCTCTGGGCCGGCACCGTGCACATCCACGCCAACGCCAAGACCGGCGCCCATCACCACGGGCCGCTGGAGAGCGTGATCTATGTGGTCTCCGGCCGCGCCCGCATGCGCTGGGGCGAAAAGCTGGAGTTCGTGGCCGAGGCCGGGCCCGGCGACTTCATCTATGTGCCGCCGTTCGTGCCGCACCAGGAGATCAACGCCTCGTCCGACGAGACCCTGTCCTGCGTCCTGGTCCGCTCGGACTCCGACGCCGTCGTCGTGAACCTGGAGATCGAACCCGCCGAGGCGCCCGAGGGCGTCGCCTGGATCGACCCGATCCACAAGTCCTAGACCACCGCGTGATAGACCAGGGCCAGGCCGGAGATGCTGGCCCGTTCCTCGGTCGTCATCACCTTCGCGGACAGTGCGGCGCGCGCGCCTTCGGTCAGCAGGATCATGCCCCCCTGGGCCACATCCTCGCCCAGCTTCGACGCCAGGTTCACCTCGTCGCCGAACAGGTCCTCCTCGCCCAGCACCAGGATGTCGCCGAACCCGATTCCGATGGAGGCGTACAGCTTGCGCCCCGCCGGCAGCAGCGGATTGACGGTGTTGAGCTGGCGGATGATCTCGCGCGCCGCGCCCACCGCCTCGTCCACGGTGTCGAACAGGCAATAGAGGTTGTCGGCCTCGGCCTTCACCAGCATGCCGCCCTTGCCCTCGATCGTCGGCACGGCCAGCAGCCGCATCTGATGGATCATCATCAGGAACGAGACCACCCCATGCACCTGGGTGGTGCGCGAGAACCCGCTCATGTCCAGCACCAGCACCGCCCGGCGCTGGGTGAAGATCCGCTCGATCTCCTCCGAGATCTGCACCCGCAGCTCGGGATGGTCGATGATCTGCGACAGCAGGGTGTGCAGATGCTCGCGGGTGTTCAGGGGCGGCTCGGCCCCGCCGGTCGCATCGCTCATGGCCTCAAGTCCCCCGGCGCCCCATCTCGCGGCGATGCGAGCCCGGGCCGGCGGGCAGAGTCAAGCCGCGCGCCATGGTCATGCCACGCGGTCACGCCTATCTGTCGGCCATGACCGCCATCCCGGCCAAGCCCATCGCCCCGCCCAACAACCTCGTGGGCCTGGGCCTGCTCGCCGCCTTCGCAGCCCTGGGCGCGGCGCTCTCCCTCACCCCCGCGGCGAAGACGCCCCTGACCTTCGCCTTCGTGCTCATCGGCTGGGTCCTGGCGGTGATGGCGCACGAGTTCGCCCACGCCGGCGTGGCCTACCTGGCGGGCGACCACACGGTTCGCGAGAAGGGCTACCTGTCCCTCGATCCCCGCCGCTACGGCGACCTGGGGACCAGCCTGGTGATCCCGCTGATCGCGCTCGCGCTGGGCGGGATCGGCTTCCCGGGCGGGGCGGTCTATCTGCGCAACGACCTGATGCGCAGCCCGGCCTGGCGGGCGGCGGCCTCGCTGGCGGGACCCGCGGCGACGCTCGTGGTCCTCCTGATCCTGGCCTTCGCGCTGAACCTGTGGAGCCGTGCGGCCCTGCCCGATCCGCTGTTCGCGGCCCTGGCGATGCTGGCCTTCCTGCAGGCCACCGCCCTGATCCTGAACCTGCTGCCGCTGCCGGGGCTGGACGGCTTCAACGCCATCCGGCCGTTCCTGCCGACGGCCTGGACGCCCCTGATCGCCCGCTTCGAGAGCGTGGCGCTGCTGATCCTGCTGGCGGCCATTTTCCTGGTCCCCGGCTTCAGCGACCTGCTGTTCGGCGTCGCCGTGACCTTGGCCGCCGTGCTGGGCGTTCCCGTCGAGGCGATGCAGGCCGGCTGGACCGCCTTCCACTTCTGGCGCTGACGGCCAAACGGTCGGATTCCCCTGTCAGGGGCAAGGGTTTGCGACGAACGGTCGTGAGGGCTAACCCTTTGGAACACCACGTTCTGCGGAACGCGGTCGGTGAAGTCGGGGGAAGTCTGTCGTGAACCGCTTGTTTGCCTGCGCCGCCGTCGCCGCCAGCCTCGCCTTCGGCTCCGCCGCGGGCGCCGCCGAGGTCTACGACCAGCCGCTGACCGCCCCCGCCGAGGAAGAGAGCCAGGCCTTCAAGGCCGTTCCGACGCCGGCCGTCGAGGGGCTGGAGGATCTCTACCGCCTCGCCAGCTCGCTGCCCGAGCCCATGACCTGGCTGATGATGATCGTCGGCTTCGGCAGCGCCGGGGCCATCCTGCGCCGCCGCAAGGCGCTGGGCGAATTCGACTGACCGCTTGAGGCCCAAGGCCCCGCCCGATAGCGTCCCGGCTCGACCGGACGGTCGGTGGAGGGTCGGATGAAGGGCGTCGTAAGCCTACTGCAAGCGATCGGCGTCTGGCTGCTGATCGTGGTGCTGAGCCTGGGCGTGGGGCTGATCCCGCTGGCGATCTGGGCCGCCCTGGTCTTCCTGGGCGCCGCCGACCGGGCCAGCAAGGCCAACGAGACCCTGGACAAGACCCTCATGACCGGAGAGACGGTCGCGGCGCGCGCGGTCCAGCATCGCGCCTTCGCCCTGTTCAAGCGCCGCACCGTCATCGCCATCACCTCCAGCCGCATCCTGACCGTGCAGCGCGGCCTGCTGGGCGGCTTCAAGATGGCCGACATGCAGTGGAAGGACCTGAAGGACGTCCGCCTGGACCAGAACATCCTGGATGGCATCTGCGGTTCGAACCTCGCCTTCGACAGCCTGCTCGCCGGCCATCCCGGCATCGCCGTCGACGGCGTGCCCAGCGAGGCCGCCTCGACGATGTACGCCAAGGCCCAGTACGAGGAGCAGGCCTGGGAGGAGAAGCGGCGCGTGCGCGGCCTGGAGGAGACCCGGGCGGCGTCCGGCGGGGTGACGATCGGCGGCGCGGACGGCGTGGGCGCCGGCGCGGGGGCCGACCGCATGGTCGAGGAGATCCGCAAGGCCAAGGAACTGCTCGACTCCGGCGCGGTCAGCGACGCGGAGTTCCAGGAGATGAAGGCCAAGATCCTCGGCCGCACCTAGCGCCTTTACCCTCTCTTCACCATTCCCACCCCTTCGTCGTTCGGGCATCTTCGCGGGAACAGACGATGAACGCCCCGATTCGCCCTCCGCCCATCCGCATCCTGGGCATCGACCCCGGCCTGCGCCGCACCGGCTGGGGCGTGATCGTGTGCGAGGGCGCGCGGATCAGCCATGTGGCCCACGGGGTGATCGCGCCCAAGGACAGCCTGCCGTTCTCCGAGCGCCTGCTGTGCCTCTTCACCGAGATCGAGGCCGTCATCGCCGCCCACGCCCCGCATGAGGCCGCGGTCGAAGAGACCTTCATGAACAACAACGCCCAGTCGGCGCTGAAGCTGGGCCACGCCCGGGCCATGGCGATGATCGTGCCCGCCCGCGCCGGCCTGCTGGTGGCCGAATACGCCGCCACGGTGGTCAAGAAGGCCGTGGTCGGCACCGGCTCGGCCGACAAGGCCCAGGTCGGCTGGATGATCGCCCGCCTACTGCCCACCGCCGGCAAGACCGCCAGCGATTCCGCCGACGCCCTGGCCGTCGCCATCGCCCACGCCCACACCCGCACCGCGCGCCGGGTGGCTTGAGACCTACTTCGCGGTCTCCACCGCCCCGTCCAGCCGCGACCACTCCTCGAACGAGCCGTCGTACAGCAGCACGTTAAGGCCCAGGGTGCGGGCGGCGAACAGGGTGGCGCTGGCCTGCTGGCCCACGTGGCAATAGGCGACCACCGTGTCGCCCTTCTTCACGCCCGCGGCCTTGAACTTCGCCGCGATCTCCTCGGCCGGGGCCAGCTTGAGGTCGGGCGTGGTGACGGCGGAGAACGGCACGCTCCGGGCTCCGGCGATATGGCCGGACTTGTGCGGCTTTGCCGGCGGCCCGCCCGCCTTGGCGCCGGAATAGAACTCGGGCGTCCGGGCGTCGACGATCGCATAGCCGGGGGCGTTCGCGTGCGCCTTCACGAAGGCCGCGTCCACCACCAGCGGCTTGAACTTGAACGCCGCCAGCGTGCCCGGCGTCACGGCTGGCGCCTCCGTGGAGGTGGCGCGCCCCTCGGCCTTCCAGGCGCCCAGTCCGCCCTCCAGCAGCGAGGTGCGCGCGCCAAAGCCCGCGGCGTCCAAGGTGAACACCACCCGCGTCGCCGATTGGATGTCCCGGGTCGGATAGACCACGATCCGCGACCGGTCCGAGACGCCCAGCGCCGCCAGCCTGGCCCGCAGGGCCTCCGGCTCCGGCATCTCCAGGATCAGCGGATCGGGACCCGACGGCGGGGCCGCGATGTCCGCCAGGTTCACCAGCCGCGCGCCCGGGATATGGCCCGCGTCATAGGCGCTCTTGTCGCCCACCTGCAGGATCACCAGGTCCGGATCGGCCAGATGCTTCGCCAGCCAGTCCGTGCTCACCACCAGCCGCTCGCGCGCGGTCTCCGCGAAGGCCGGCTGAGCGAACGCCAGGACCAGCAGCGCCAGAAGAATCCGCATCGTCAACACCTCCCGAGGATGGTCCGGAGGCTAGCGCCCACGACCTGCCCGCGCCAGCAGCGACCGCGACAGCCGCGCCGGGCCGCCCCGGCCTCAGTCCTCCACCCCATACGGCCCCGGCGCATAGGTCTTGGGCGCGATCCGCGCGCACCGCCGAAGCGCCCGCGTCTCGATCTTCGCCAGCGCCCGCATCGACTTCGCGTAGCTCCCCAGCCACGGCGCGTCCTCCACCGCGGTCTCGACGATGTAGTGGAACGCGATCTCCTTGGCCCGCGCATAGGCCGCCCGGAAGTCGCGGTTCGCCCGCAGCCAGTTGTAGACCGTGGCCACGCACGGCATCGCCGGGTCGCGGCACACGCTCTGCAGCGTCTCGCCCAGGCACAGCCGGTCGCAGATCTCCTCGGCGATGTCCGCCGAATAGCCGCTGGCGTAGCGGATGCGCGAGCGCCCATCGCGCGACACCGCCGCCCGCTCGGCCCACCGCGCCCCCTTCGCCTCGATCCGGGTCTCATGCTGCGCCAGGATCGCCTGGCGCTGCATCATCATCGCCACCTCCTTCGCCGCCTGGAAATCGGGATGCGCGCGCGCCCAGTTCCACACCGTCTTCTCGGTCGGCATCGCCGCGTCCGCCCGACAGATCGACCTCAAGCTCTCCCCCGCCGCCAGCCGCGCACAGATCCACGCCGCCAGCTCAGGGTCATACTTCGACGCATAGATCCCTGGCGGATGCGGCTGTGGCGCAAGGGTGCGCACAGCGTGTGGGCGTGGGGGCTTGGGCATGGCGGAAGTGTAGCGCGGAAAGTGGTGGATAGGAACATTAAGTGAACATTCGCAACGGCGAGTGTCCATCATCCCCGCGCGAAGCCGATACTCGCGCCGCCTCTCACCCCTTCGCGGGGTGCAGACCCTGCAGCCCCAGCCCGTTTAGCTCCCGCCGCAGCTCCGCCGAGCGGCGCATGATCTCGCGCGGGGAGTTGAAATACTCCGTGGGCGTCATGCCCATGAACTGGCGAAAATCGCGGTTGAAATGGGCTTGGTCGAAATAGCCGTCGTCGATCAGCCCCGACAGCGGCTGGTCTAGCACGCCGCGGACCCGTTCCAGCGTCCGCAGGAACCGCTTCTGGCGCAGGAGCTGTTTCGGCGGGAAGCCAAACCCTCGCTTGCACAGCCGATCCAGGGTGCGCTCCGACACGCCTACTGCCGCAGCCAGCGAGGCCACCTCGTCGTGCGGTTGCAGCAGCTCGCGAGCGAGGATCGCGATGCGGGGATCGGGCTCGGGGCGGCTGCGGTCGCGGGCGATGAACCAGGTGTCCAGCACCGCGGCGATGCCGCCGTCGTCGGACGCCGCCATCAGCTCGGCGTGCAGCCGCCGGGCGTCGTCCGGGCCCACGAAGTCGCTCAGCTCGCGCACGCCGTTGGCCAGGTCGGCGGCGTCCACGTCGAACAGTTTGGTCCAGGCCACGGGCGTCAGGCCCGCGCCCAGCATGATCGCCCGCCCGGTGGACCCGAACGTCGCCGCCCGGTCTGTCGGGCCGAACAGGGCCGACTGCTGCGGGGTGGGCACATGGGCCCCGTCGGCATGCATCCGCCATTCGCCGGCCAGGCTGAAACGCACATTGCCCGGCCCGGCCAGCAGCTCGTCCGACACCGCCCGCCAGGCGTCCAGGATGTAGTAGGCGTCGATCAGGCCCGCGAGCTCGGCGGCCGGCCGCAGGAAGCGCACGGCCAGCGGCGCACTCCCTTCCTGGGGAATCTCGTCCGCCATACTCAACCCCCGGTCACCACGCGAACCCGAACCGCGCTCGAATATCGCCGTCGTGGCGGGAATCTCCAATCCCGTCAGCGCATTGGGCGACACGAAGACGGCTGTGACCCATTTCCAGCCAACGGGGCAGTATCGATGAGAGTTCTGACATCCATGATCGCGGCGGGGGCGCTCGCCGCCGTCGCGGCGCCGGCGTCCGCCGCCAGCTATGTGGCCTACGACCAGTTCCAACTGGTGGCCGGGTCGATCCAGACCGGCAATTTCGAGGTCGGCTATTTCACCGGCGCCTTCGCCGGGACGGCCACCGCCTATCCCACCAGCCAGGCCGCCTGCGGCGGCAATCCCGGCGTCTTCTGCCTGCGCAACGGCGAGGCGTCGGTCGCCAAGGCGGTGGACGGAACCTACGACCCGCCCGGCAGCTCGTTCTTCCAGGCGGGCTTCCTCAACCTGCACGCCGACACCGGCGTCGGGACGGTGGTGCAGTTCGTAGCCCCCACCTCCGGGCTCTACAGCTTCGCCGGCAGCTATCAGGCCCATGATGTGAGCCCCACCGGGGTGGACATCGCGGGCTATGTGGGGACCAACCAGCAGTTCGCCGACACCTTCGCCGGCGGGTCGCGCACCTTCGGCTTCGACGCCGATCTGACGGCCGGCCAGCGGGTCAGCTTCCTGCTCGGCGCGGCCGGGAACTACACCTACGACTCCACCGGCTTCGCGCTGACGGTCGCTGGCCCCGACGTCGGCGGCGTGCCGGAACCGGCCACCTGGGCGATGATGATCCTGGGCTTCTTCGGCCTGGGCTCGACCTTGCGCTGCCGCCGGGCCCTGACGGCCTGACGGTCACGGCGGCGGTCGGCCCCCAGCCGTCCACCCCCACGCAACGAAGACCCGGCGCCCCCACGCCGGGTCTTCTTCACATCGCCTAGCAGAAGGCTGGCGCGACCTGTTCGATGCGCAGACGCCCAGCGGGGCTGATCTGCTCGAGGGCGTCGAGGAACGCCTCGTTCTTCAGCGCCGAGCCCAGGAAGGTCCAGCGCATCGCCTGGTGCTGCACCTCGGTGAACCGCTGGCGCTCGCTGTCCGACAGCGTCCGGCCGATCGCCGCCTCCAGCGCGGCGAGGTCCAGCGCGGTCTGCTGGGCGAACCCGCCGTCGAGGAAACCGCCGATGTCCAGGAAGTCGTCGAACGCCTGGTCGATCTCGGCCGGCGTCGCCTTGGCGGCCAGCTCGAAGAACAGCATCGCGTCCAGCTTGGCGTGCTGGCACTCCTCCATCCAGTGGTGCTTGAGCAGGTTCTTGAACTGCGTATCCAGGCCTTCGTCGCGCTCGACGCTGTCCAGGTAGTGGCGCTGGGTCGCCAGCTCGATGCCCAGCACGAACATCGCCTTGCCCAGGCGGCCGTGATTGAGCACCGCGGCCCGGATCTCCTCCATCGGGCCGATGAAGCCGCAATCCACGTTGAAGCCCTCGGCAAAGGCGCGGCGGAAGCGCACGAAGAGCTCGATGTGCTTCTCCTCCTCCGCCGTGAACTGCGCCAGCGCGGGGCCGCGGTGCGGATCCTGTCCGGTGCTGGACTGGGTCAGGTCCTCGACCATCGGCAGGATGCAGCGCTCCACCAGTTCGAACATCGAGAGATATTCGTAGGCGCGGATGTGGTTCAGCTTCAGCCGCTCGGCGGGGCTGAGGAAGTCCAGCATCGCGGTCCGCGCGAAGCTCTCCGGCAGGAAGGGCTTCGTGAAGTCCATCGGCTTGTCGCGGCCGATGATGTCCTCGAGGCGCCAGTTCACGCGCTTCGAGATCTGCAGCAGGCGTTCGTAGTTCAGGCCTTGAATCGTCATCACTATTCTCCTCGCGCGGCAGCGCGCCCCCGCAGGGCGCAAGCCGCGACGGGTGGAGCTGCCGCCTAGTTGTTGGCGGTGGTTGGATCGATGATCTGAGAAATCTCGGTGATCGCGCCCACCGGGAGACCGCTCAGTTCGGCGTGGGCGCGGATCGCGTCCTCACCATCCGCGAGGTAGATGCAGAAGGTCCGGTCGCCAGCGACATAGCTATGCTGCCACTGGACCTTGAAGCCGATCTTCTCGATGGCCTGGTTCGAAGCGCGGGCTGCCCCGCAGAGTTCGACGATGGACATGCCGCCCACGCCGGGAATCTCGCGCTCGACCAGGTAACGTCTGAGATGGCCCATGGCGCCGTCTCTCCATCACCCTTGGAATGATCACAGTTTGGCCGGGTCGGCATAACGCGGCAATCTAAACAATCTGGAGCTGACTAAAGGTTTTGCTTAGGATGAGGGATGGTCGCGCCCAACTATCTCCGCTCGCTGCAGGCCCTCGAACTGGCCGTGCGCCACGGCTCCTTCACGGCCGCGGCCGAAGCCGTGGGCATCACCCCGGCGGCGGTGGGTCAGCGGGTGAAGGCGCTGGAGGACTATCTGGGCGTCGAGCTCCTGTTGCGCGGACGCGCCGGGATACAACCCGCGCCCGGCCTCGCCTCGGCCCTGCCGCATCTGGAACAGGGTTTCCGGGCGCTCGAGGCGGCGGCCCGCGAACTGGAGCTCCAGCGTGGGGCCGAGTTGCACATCGCCGCCCCGTCCGACTTCGTCGAACTCTGGCTTGCCCCGCGCCTGCCCCGCTTCCGGGCCGAGCACCCCAACCTCCGCCTGTGCATCAACGGCGAGGGCGACGCGCCGCTGCGCCTGGGCCGCGTGGACTGCGAGATCGGCTATGGCCCTCTGGCTGAAGACGCGCTGACGGACCTGCTGTTCCGCGACTACGTCCTGCCCATCGCCTCGCCCCTGAACGTCGAGCGCACGGCCAGGATCGGCGCCCGCGACCGGCTGGAGGGTTTCCCCCTGGTCCACCTGGATTTCTACAAGGACGACCCCGCGGGTCTCTCGTGGCCGCAGTGGGTCGCCGCCAACGACGTGACGCGGAGCGCCCCGGAGCGCGGCATGCGCTTCCGGCGCATCACCGCGGCCCTCGACGCGGTCACCGCCAACGCCGGCGTCACCCTGTGCGGCCTGGCCCTGATCGCCGAGCGACTCGAGGCCGGGGAGGTGGGCCTGCCCTACGCCGACCTGCCCGGCCGCTGGAGCGCCCACGGCTTCGTCGCCCGGTTCCGCCAGGACGTCGCCTCGCGCCGCCATATCCAGCGCTTCCGGGAGTGGCTATCGGGCGAGAGCCGCGCCACGGCGGCCTGGCTGGATCGCGCGGCGGCCGGCCAGGCCGGGGCCGCATAGGCTCGCTCCGGCCTCCGCCTTGTTCCCCCAGAGTCCGGCCTGCGGTACTCCTCCAGAACACATGCCGAACGTGATTCGCACATGATCGGCCGCCTGCGCGGCGCCGTCGCCGAGATCGGCGAAGAGGACGCGCTCATCGACGTGATGGGCGTGGGCTATGTCGTGCGCTGCGGCGCGCGCACCCTGTCACGCCTGCCGGAGATCGGCGGCGAGGCGGTGCTGCACGTGGAGAGCCACTGGGGCGAGCAGACCGGCCTGACCCTCTACGGCTTCCTGGCCCGCGAAGACCGCCAGGCCTTCGTCCTGCTGCGGACCATCCAGGGCGTCGGACCCAAGGCGGCGCTCTCGGTGCTGGACGTGCTGCCGCCGGGCGAACTGGCCGGCGCCGTGGCCCGCGACGACAAGGCCGCCGTGGCCCGCGCCTCAGGTGTGGGTCCGAAGCTGGCCCTGCGCATCGTCACCGAGCTCAAGGGCAAGCCGATCACCGACGGCCCGGTCGCCGCCTTCCATGGCCAGATCCACACGCCCCAGCCCATGAAGGCCTCGGCCTCGGGCGAAGCCGTCGCCGCCCTGATGGGCCTGGGCGTCGCCGAACCCGCCGCCCGCCGCGTGGTCGAAGCCGCCGCCATCCGCCTTGGCGAAGACGCCGAGGCCTCGGCCCTGATCAAGGCCGCCCTGCAGGAACTGGGACGTTGAGCAGGGCAACCACCACGAAAAACCCGAAAGGTCGCCCGCCCTCCGGCCGCGAAGCGGCGCGTGTTCATCGCCCTTCGCACGATAGGGCCCGCTGCACGGGCGGCGTGCGCGGTCCGTCTTTCGTGTTTTTGGTGTCTTTCGTGGTTCCTGCTTTCTGGGCCGCGTCATGACCCGCATCATCTCCGGCGAACCCCAGCCATTCGAGCCGGCGGACAAGGCGCTCCGGCCCCAGACCCTCGCCGAGTTCGTCGGCCAGGAGCAGGCCAAGGGGAACCTGCGCGTCTTCATCGAGGCCGCCAAACAGCGCGAGGAGGCCCTGGACCACGTGCTGCTGTTCGGGCCGCCGGGCCTGGGCAAGACCACCCTGGCCCAGATCGTCGCCCGCGAGCTGGGCGTGAACTTCCGCGCCACCTCCGGGCCGGTGCTGGCCAAGGCCGGCGATCTGGCCGCGATCCTCACCAACCTCGAACCGCGCGACGTCCTGTTCATCGACGAGATCCACCGCCTGCCGGCCAATGTGGAGGAGATCCTCTACCCGGCCATGGAGGACCACGTCCTGGACCTGGTGATCGGCGAGGGGCCGTCCGCCCGCTCGATCCGCATCGACCTGGCGCCCTTCACCCTGGTGGCCGCGACCACGCGCGCCGGCCTCCTGGCCACGCCGCTCCGCGACCGGTTCGGCATCCCGATCCGGCTGGAATTCTACACCCACGCCGAGCTGCAGAAGGTGCTGCTGGGCGCCGCGGTGAAGATGGGGACCAACCTGGCGCCCGACGGCGCCGCCGAGATCGCCACCCGGGCCCGGGGCACCCCGCGCGTGGCCGGCCGCCTGCTCCGCCGCGTCCGCGACTTCGCCGCCGCCGACGGCGCGGAGGTGATCGACCGCAAGGCCGCGGCCTCCGCCCTCGCCCGCCTGGACGTGGACGAGCATGGCCTGGACGCCCTGGACCGCCGCTACCTGCGCGCCCTGATCGAGAACTACGCCGGCGGCCCGGCCGGCGTGGAGACCCTGGCCTACGCCATCGCCGAGGCCCGGGACGCCGTCGAGGACGTGATCGAGCCCTTCCTGCTGCAGCAGGGCTTCATCCAGCGCACGCCCCGCGGCCGCATGGCCTGCGCCAAGGCCTACACGCACCTGGGCCTGATGGCGCCGAAATCCATTCCCACCGGCGGCGGGGACCTGTTCGAATGACCGAACCCTCCTCAGGCTGGCTGGAAGGCCGCGAGCACTGCCTGCCGGTGCGCATCTACTACGAGGACACCGACTTCACGGGCATGGTCTACCACGCCAACTACCTGCGCTATTTCGAGCGCGGGCGGAGCGACTTCTTCCGGATCGCCGGGATCAGCCACACCGCGCTGCTGGCCCTGCCGGAACCCACGGCCTTCACGATCATTCGCATCGAGCTGGACTTCAAGCGCGCCGCCCGGGTGGACGACGCCCTCCTCGTCCGCACGACCTATGACGACATGAAGGGACCCCGCCTGCTGGTCAGTCAGCGCATCACCCGAGGCGACGAGCTGATCGCCGCGGCCCAGGTCCAGGCCGTGTGCATCGACATGAAGGGCCGGGCGCGGAAACCGCCCCCCACCATGGTCGAGCTTCTGCGCCCCTACTTCCTCGCGCCATAAGATCGCCACCGACACCCGCCACCCACGACCGGACACACTGCAGGAGACAAGATGGACCCGGCCGCCGCCGTCACGCCCGAGAGTTTCGACCTTCTCACCATCTTCGTCCGCGCCGACTGGGTCGTGAAGCTGGTCATGATCGGTCTGGCCCTCGCCTCGCTGTGGTCCTGGACGATCATCCTGGAGAAGGCGTTCCGCTTCTCGGCCCTCAACCGCGAGGCCAACGCCTTCGAGGACCAGGTCGCCTCGGGCCAGAGCCTGGAGGACGTCGCCGCCGCCGCGGGCGCCCAGCCCACCCACGCCCTGCCCCGCATGCTGCAAGGCGCGCTCAAGGAATGGCGCGAGGCCCGGGTGAAGGGCCCCGCCACCGAAGGCCAGGTCGCCTTCCTGATCCAGCGCATCGACCGCCACCTGGACGCCACCATCGCCCGCGAGAGCACCCGCGTGGAGGCCGGCCTGGGCGTGCTGGCCATCGTCGCAACCGCGTCGCCTTTCGTGGGGCTGTTCGGCACCGTCTGGGGTATCATGCGCGCCTTCCAGGCCATCGCCATCCAGAAGAACACCTCCCTGGCCATCGTCGCCCCCTCGATCGCCGAAGCCCTGTTCGCCACCGCCATCGGCCTTGTGGCCGCTATCCCGGCCTACATCGCGTACAACGCCTTCTCGACCGCGGCGGGCAAGTACTCGAGCCGCCTGGAGAGCTTCGCGGACGACCTGTCCACGGCCATCCAGCGCCGCCTGGCGGGAGGCTGAGCCATGGCGCTGTCGGCCAACGACGCCTTCGCGGCGGGCGGTTCCAGGCGCCGGCGCCGGCGCGGCCGCCGCGGGGCGCTCTCCGAGATCAACGTCACCCCGCTGGTGGACGTGATGCTGGTGCTGCTGATCGTCTTCATGATCTCGGCGCCGCTGCTCACGGCCGGTGTGCCGGTCGAACTGCCCAAGACCGAGGCCGGAGCCATGCAGGACGTGCCGGACCCGATCACGCTCTCGATCCGCGCCGATGGCGGCATCTATGTGGGCGAAAACGCGGTCCCGTTCGCCAACCTTGCGCCGCGCCTGAAGGAGATGGCGTCGGACAGCACGCGCCCGATCTATGTGCGCGCCGATGGCCAGGCCAGCTACGAGATCGTCGCCCGGGTGATGGCCTCCCTCTCCACCTCGGGCTTCACGTCGATCAACCTGATCACCGAGACAGGCGGCCCGTCGTCGGGCGCGACGGACCAGGAGGAGGCCGCTCTGTGAGCCGGGCCCGCGCCAGGCGCATCGAGGTCTCTCCGGCGGCGCTGGGCTCCATCGGCCTGCACGTCGCCGTGGCCGCGGCCTTCATGGTCACGTGGGGAACCCGCGACCTGAAGGTGGGATCGGTGGTGCCCGTGACCATCGTCTCCAACGCCCCCGACGCCGACACCCGGCCGGCCGTGCAGGGGCCGGAGATCCAGGAGGCGGCCACCGAGGAGCCTGCGCCCGAAGCCCCGCCCGAGACCACGCCGCCACCGCCGACACCGACCCCGCCCCCACCCACGGCCAAGGCCGCGCCCACCCCGGCGCCGAAGGCCGCGGCGCCAGCGAAGACCCCCGCCAAACCCGTTGAGAAGAGCTTCGACCTTGACGCGCTCGCCGCCAGTCTGAAGGCGCCGGCCCGCAACGCGCCGCAGCGCCCCTCCGCCGCGCCGAAAGGCCCAACCCGCGCCGAGACCGCGCCGGTAGCCCGCCAGACCGTCGGAACGGGCCTCGCGGTGGGCGCCGCGGTGCAGGGACTGGCCGAAGAACTCCAGCGCCGTTGGAACCCCAACTGCGAGGTGGAAGGCGGCCGGGACGTCGTCGTCCGGGTGAAATTCCAGATGGGCATCGGCGGCCAGGTCGTCGGCGACGTGACCTCCCAGATCCTGAGCGCTCGCAGCCCGGTCTCCCAGGCCGGCGCGGAGCGGGCGGTCCGCGCCGTCTACGCCGCCGCGCCATTCCGCAATCTGCCGCGCGAAATCTACGGCAACGGCATCACCGTCAACTTCGACGCCCGAAAGGCCTGCTCCCTATGACCAAAGTCCGGAGCCACCACCCGGTCACCGCGCTGCTGCTCACCCTGCTCTGCGCGATCACGGCCCTGGCGATCGCCCAGCCGGCCCGCGCCGAGATCGAGGTCAACGTCAACCGAGGCGACGTCCAGCCCCTGCCCATCGCCGTGCCGGCGTTCGGCGGCGGCCAGGTGGGCGGCGACATCAGCCAGGTGATCTCGGCCAATCTGCAGCGCTCGGGCCTGTTCCGCCCGCTAGACCCCAACAGCTTCATCGAGAAGGGGCTCTCGGCCAACGTCCAGCCCCGGTTCGGCGACTGGAAGACCATCAACGCCCAGGCGCTGGTCAACGGGCAGGTGACCGTCGAGGGCGGCAAGCTCCGCGTCGACTTCCGCCTGTGGGACGTCTTCGCCGAGCAGCAACTGCTGGGCCTGCAATTCACCGCCAGTCCCGAGAGTTGGCGCAAGGTCGCCCACAAGATCTCCGACGCCGTCTACGAGCGGCTCACCGGCGAGAAGGGCTATTTCGACACCCGCGTGGTCTTCGTCGCCGAGAGCGGCGCGCGTGGCAGTGTCACGAAGCGCCTGGCCATCATGGACCAGGACGGCGCCAATCCCAGCTACCTCACCTCCGGCGACAGCATCGTCATGACGCCCCGGTTCTCCTCGAACAGCCAGGAGATCACCTACATGTCCCTGAAGTCGGACTCGTCCACCGTCTACCTCTTCAACCTGGAGAGCGGTCGACGGGAGAGCCTGGGGACGTTCCAGGGCATGGTGTTCTCGCCGCGCTTCTCGCCGGACGGCGGGAAGGTGGTCTTCTCGGTGGAGCGGGCCGGCAACAGCGACCTCTATGTGATGAACCTGGCCAGCCGCACCTCCACGCGCCTGACGACCGACCCGTCCATCGACACCTCGGGTTCGTTCTCGCCGGACGGATCGAAGATCGTCTTCAACTCCGACCGGGCGGGCTCGCCGCAACTCTACGTGATGGGCGCGGACGGCTCCGGCGCACGGCGCATCTCGGGCGGGGGTGGCCGCTACACAACGCCGGTCTGGAGCCCGACCGGCGAATTCATCGCCTTCACCAAGCAAACCGGCGGCGAATTCCATATCGGCGTCATGCGCCCGGACGGCTCCGACGAGCGCCTCTTGACCTCCAGCTATCTGGACGAAGGCCCCACCTGGGCGCCCAATGGCCGGGTTCTGATGTTCTCGCGTGAAACCCCAGGGGGCTCGCCCAGGTTATGGAGTGTGGATGTCACTGGGCGAATCCTTCAGCCGATGCCTTACCCGGGCGCAGGATCGGACCCCGCCTGGTCGCCTTTGCTTAACTAGACTTGCGCCGCAATCCCGCCCGATAGACCCTGCAAATGATTTGCAACTCAACGAACGAGGAGACGTACATGGTCCGCAGCTTCACCGGGGGCGCCGTCCTGCGCCTGGCCCTCGTCGCCACGGCCGCCTGCTCGCTCGCCGCCTGCCAGAGCAAGCCCAAGCCCACCTATCCGACGCAGACAGCGCCCTCGACGACCGCACCGCCCTCGAACCTGCCGCCTTCCGCCGGCCCAGTCAGTGGCCAGCCCGTCGGCGCGCTGCCCGGCTCGTCCCAGGACTTCATCGTCAACGTCGGTGACCGCGTCTACTTCGACACCGACCAGCACGATATCCGCGAGGACGCCCGTCCCCTGCTGACCGCCCAGAGCGAGTGGCTGCGCCGCTATCCCAGCGTCGTGGTCCGCATCGAAGGCAACGCCGACGAACGCGGCACGCGCGAGTACAACCTGGCGCTGGGCGCGCGCCGCGCCAATTCGGTGCGCGATTTCCTGGTGGGCCAGGGCGTCACGGCGGGCCGGATCTCGACCATCTCGTTCGGCAAGGAACAGCCGATCGACACCGGCAGCGGCGAAGAGGCCTGGCAGAAGAACCGTAACGCGCGGACGGCCATCGTCTCGGGCGCGCGCTAGGCCTTCATGCGCGTACGCCGCCTACCTGTAATGCTGCTGGCGCTGGCCGTCCTCGGGACGGCCAGCCCGGCGTTCTCGCAGACGCCCCTGCCGCCGGTGGGCATCCCCGATCCGCTCGACGCCCGAGACGCCCGGCGCGTGGAGCGGATGGAGAAGGTGGTGCGCGAACTGCGCTCGATCGTCTTCCAGCTGCGCGACAGCGGCAAGCCGGTGGTGGTTCAGCCTGCGGACACCGACGCGCGCATGGCCGATATGGCCCAGAAGCTGAGCGACTTCGAGCAGACCCTGCGCAGCCTCAACGGCTCTCTGGAAATGGTTACCCGCGACGCCGACCAGGCCAAGCGCGAGAACGCCGCCCTGAAGGCGCAGATCCAGGCCCTGGGCGACAGGCTGACCGCTCTCGAAGGCAAGATCGCGAGCGTCGAAGGGCCCCCGCCCGCCGACACCCTGGGCGGGCAGGCGCCTCCTGGACCGCCCGGCGACCCGGCCAAGGACTTCGCCCAGGGCCGGCAACTGATGCTGGCCGGAGACTACGACGCCGCCGAGGCCGCCTTCGCCAACTATGTCGAGGTCTATCCCGACGCGCCGAAGGCCGCCGAGGCCCGCTATTGGTGGGGCAAGACGCTGAGCGTGCGAGGCGCCCACGCCAACGCCGCCCAGGCCTATATCGGCGCGATCCGCGGCTGGCCCCAGACCGCCTGGGCGCCCGACGCCGTGGTGGAGCTGGCCCGCTCGCTGGTGGCGCTCAAGAAACCCACCGACGCCTGCCAGACCCTGGCCGAGTTCACCCGCCGCTATCCCAAGGCGCCGGCCAATATCGCCAGCCGGGCGGCCGCCACCCGCACCCAGGCCAAGTGCGCGGCCTAGAGGCGGCGACCCGCCAAGCCCTTGACCGCCACCTTCGACCTGACAGCCGCCGCCCTCTGACCGTAGGCCTTTCGGGGGGTGGCGATTCGCTCGCCCTGACCCTGATCGCGGACGCCTGGGCGCGGGAGGCGGGGCGCGAGTTGGTCATCCTCACCGTCGATCATGGCCTGCAGGTCGACAGCGCGGGCTGGACGCTGGCCTGCGCCGCCATCGCCGAGCGCCTGGGCCGCCCGTTCCGCGCCCTGGCCTGGACCGGCGAAAAACCCCAGGCGGGCCTGCCCGCCGCCGCCCGCCACGCCCGGCATCGCCTGCTCGCCGACGCCGCGCGCGAAGCCGGCGCGCGGGTGATCCTGCTAGGCCACACCGCCGACGACCTCACCGAGGCCGCCGCCATGCGCGCCGAGGGCGCCACGATCCCCGATCCGCGGGCGTGGTCGCCATCGCCGGTCTGGCCCGAGGGGCGGCGCCTCTTCCTACTGCGGCCCCTGCTTTCTGCGCGCCGCGCCGACTTGCGCGACTGGCTCGTCGCCAGCGGAGAGAGCTGGATCGAGGACCCGGCCAACGCCGACCCCCGCTACGCCCGCAGCCGCGCCCGCCAGGCGGGCGCGGGCGGCGCTGCACCCTCCCGGTGCGAGCCACCGCTGACGCTGGCGGCGCAGGCCGACGAGCGCGCAGGCGTCATCTCCCTCCCTCGGGCCGCCTTGCGCACCGCCGGGGCCAGCGATGCGCACCGCTTCGTGGCCCTGGCCGCCGTTTGCGCCGGGGGCGGCGAGCGACTGCCGACCTCAGCCCGCGTCGCCCGGGCGGCGGCCGCCCTGCGGCGCGAGGGTGCGTTCGTGGCCACCCTGGCCGGCGCCCGGATCGAGGCCGACGGCGCGACGATCCACATCTTCCGGGAGTCCGGCGAGGCCGCGCGAGGTGGCTTGGCGGCCCTGCGCCCGCCGGGCGTCTGGGACGGCCGCTTCGAGATCGCCGAGGGGCTGGAGGTGCGCCGGCTGGCGGGTCTGACACGGCGGCTCTCGGCGGGTCAGCGGGAGTTGGCGCGCGACCTGCCCGCGGCGGCGCGCGGCGCCTTGCCCGCGCAGGTGGGTGAGGATGGCGCGGTGACCCTGGGCCGCCTGGAGAGCCTGGTGGGCGAACGCCTGCGCGCGGCGGCGGGCCTTGTTCAGCGCGAGCCGGACTGAAGGATGTGGTCGACGCCGCGCACGATCGCGTCGGCGTAGCGCGGGCCCAGCAGGTTGGCGTGGTTCGACGGCGCGACGTGCTCGATGAAGCCGGCGCGCGAGTGCTTGGCGGGCTTCTCCTGGATCGCCTTCAGCGGCCCCCGCCCGCGATGCGGCCCGGCCGTGACCACCGCCACGGGCAGGTCGGCCGGCAGCTCGATGGCTCCTGCCATCCGCGAGGTCTCGGGCCATTGGATGACCTCGGCCGCCGCGCCATGGGCGTGGGGCGCCGACGCGTGGATGCGGCGCTTTTCCGCGCCCGCCTGGCCCGGCAGGCCGATCAGGTTGCCGCTGATCAGCGACACCGGGACCATCAGGCCCAGCTTGGCGCCATGGCTCACCACCTGCAGCAGGCGGCCGAAGCCGCGGATGGCCGTTGAGCCACCCGGCAGGGCGAACACATCCGGCGTCACGGCGTCGACCAGCACCAGACCGGCCAGCGCCCGCTCCCGCTCCAGCGCGAAGAGCCGCACCATCAACCCGCCCATGGAGTGGCCCACCAGCAGCACCGGCCCGGTCTCGTGCAGCGCGCCCAGCAGCGCCTCGAGGTCGTCGTTGATGGCGCGTCCATCGCGGGGCGCGGGGCCGGCGTCGGAGAAGCCCATGCCGGCGCGGTCATAGGCCAGGCTGCGCAGGCCCTTGGCCGCCAGCCGCTCCTGCACGACGGCCCAGTCTGAGGCGCACCCGAAGGCCCCGTGTTCGCAGACGATGAGCGGCGAGGCGCCCGCAGCCGGCCCCGCCCGCACGATGCGCAGGCTGCGGCCGCCGATATCGACCCTCTCCCCGCGGTGGGGGGTCAAAGGTTCAGCTGCGCGCGCGGACGGCCATCCGGGCCGATGGACAGTTCCTTCATCCCGTCGATCTTCTCGCGCTTGGCGGCGTCGCGCATCTGGCCTTCGAGGTTCTTCTCGGCGGCGGCCAGGTCCTGGGCGTCGGTGGTCTTGCGGCGCACCACCAGCACGGGCGGGTTGTCCTTGGCGTCCATCAGGGCCCGCTTGCTCTCGGGGATGAACGAGACATACGCCATGCGGACGCGGCCGGAGTAGCGCTTGGCCTTGTCCAGCGGCAGGTCGCCGGCCTCGGCGAAGGCCTTGCCCAGGAACATCGACGGGTCCAGCGGGCGGCGCTGGGCGTCGCGGATCTCGAAATGCAGGTGGGGACCGGTGGAGGTCCCGGTCGAGCCGATCCGGCCTAGGGGCATGCCGGCCTTGACTGCCATGCCGGGCTTCACGCCATCGGCTATGGCGCCCAGGTGGGCGTAGAAGGTGGTCAGGCGCTCGGCATGGCGCACGGCGACGTAGCGGCCATAGCCGCCCTTGACGCCCGCTTCCACCACCACGCCATCGGCGGCGGCGATCACCGGCACACCGCTGTCCGCGGAGATGTCGACACCCTCATGCAGGCGGCCGTTACCCTCCCAGGGCAGTTGGCGCAGACCGAAGGGGGAAACCACGGCGTGGCCGGGCACCGGCTCCTCGAAGGCGATCAGCACCTCATCCACCGGCTGGACGGCGGCGGCCTTTGCATGGGTGAGGGCCGCCTGGGCGGGTGTGGGCTGAAGCTTCATCGGGGAAACCAGCAGCGAGGCGTGCGCCACGGCGAACGCGCTGAGGCCCGCGGTCGCGACGATCGCCGCTTCCGCGGCTAGGCGCGAGCGCCTCTTCAGGATCGGCTTCCGTTCTGGCGCCACGCTTCTCGAACTCCACCAGCCAACAGGCGGTTTGGCCGTGCCCCAATGGGACCGGCCGGCAAGCTGCCGGGGTTTCTAGGCAAAAAGCGGGCCGTCGGCAAACCATCCTCCCCCGACGCGCGAACGCGCCGGGGGAAGCGCTGGCTTGCGAAGCGCGGGACACCGGTACGCGGTTCCGCCCGGGAGAAACGATCCTGGGCTCTCCATCCGGGCCGGCCTCGCGGGCTAGAACTGGAAGCGGACGGTCGCGCGGACGTCGTACTCCTTGTAGTCCTTGTCGATGGTGGCCCCGCCGTTCACGGCATAGAGCACGCGCGCCGCGCCGCCGCGGAAGCCGATCCGGCCCACCGCCCCACCCTTGAAGACGTTCTCGGGGTCCAGCGTGAAGTCCTGGCCGCCCTCGAAGTGGGCCGTGGTCTTGGCGGGGCCGCCGGCCAGCTTGGCCCGATAGCCGGCCTTGATCTCCGGCGCGAAGTACACGTCGTCGCCGAACCGCCAGCCCATCGCCAGCAGCGCCTCGCCGGTCAGCATGTCGCCCGTGCGCTTGTCGACGATCAGGTTGAAGCCCGCGCCGCCGTTCTTCTCCTTGTAGCCGTCCTCGGCCAGCCGCAGGTAGCTCGCGGACAGTTCGGGCCGGACGTAGAGGCTGCCCATCCGCAGCTCGTAGGACGCCCCTGCATAGGCGTCGACCATCCACGCGTTCCACTTCGAGTCCGCGCGGAGACTGACCGTCGGGCTCTCCAGGCGCCGGTCGCCGTCGAAGAAGGCGTAGCCCACGCCGCCGCGCACGGCCGCCTGGAACGGACCGCCATCCAGGCGCCAGTACAGGCCGGCCCCGAACAGGTTCATCGAGATCTCTTCGCCGGCCGCCGCGCCACGGTCCTTCACGTCGGTGGTGACGAAGCTGATGTTGGCGCCCAGGGCCGCGGCCTCGCCCTGCAGGTCCATCCCCGCCGCGAAGCCGAAGCCCTGGCTCTTGAAGCCGGCCGCGTCCTGCTTGTCGCGCTGGATGTTGAAGGCGACCTCCTGGGCCCACATGGCGGTTCCGGACGACCGGTCGATCGCCATGGGCTCGGCGACTGCGCCCGACACCGCCGCCGAGATCGCCGCGGCCGACATCAGCACACCGCCCGAGTGGTCGGGCAGCATCTGGTCGTAGAGACCCTGGAAGCCGGATTGGGTCTTCTGGGTCAGGAAGGCGCTCTCGATGGCGTCGTCCTTGTCCAGGGATGCGAACACCGCGTCGAAGGCTTGGCCGCCCGAGCGGTTGAGGCCCAGTTCGGTCGCCGTCTTGGGCCGCAGGTCCACATAGAGCGCACCGGCCGCGGTGTCGGCTCGCAGGCTTGCGTTGTACAGGAACGGCGCCCCGGCCAGCGTCGCGCCCGCCTGGCCCACCGTCAGACTCTGAGCCTGGACGATCTGGAACGACTTCGCGCCGCGCGAGATCGCGGTCAGGGTCACGTCCACCTGCGCGCCTGTGGCCACGGTGGCCGCGCCTGTGACGTTCAGGCGGGTGTTGGTGACGGTGGGGTCGACGTTGACCGCCAGGACCCCCTTGGCCCCCAGGTTCAGGGAGGTGACCGTCACCGTCTCGGTGTTGGCCATGGTCAGGCGGCCGTCACGGACGTCGATGGCCAGCCGGCCATCGCTGTCCGAGATGCGGCCCGCCGCCGTCGCGCCGCCGTCCACGACCAGGCTGTCTGCGCCGGCCCCGAAGCTCATGGTCCCGGCGAAGGTCCCAGCCAGCAGCTCCAGCCGGTCATTGCCCGAGCCGAACAGCACGTCGCCGCCGATGGCCGGCGCGTCGGCGGTGTTGACCTTGGCCTGGCGCACGGTGGCGCCCGCGGTGTTGGCCGACAGGTCGATGGCGATGGTCTTGCCGGTCTGGGTGACGCCGGTGGCCGGGTTCACGATGGCCCGGATGATCCCCGAGTTCTCCACCAGGGTCAGCGTACCCGATAGGTCGATGATGGCGCGGGCGTCCTGCAGCCCGCCGTTCTGCTCAGCGCCGATCGAGCCGGCGTTGCGCAGCACGGGGACCACGGCGTTGGCGTTGAGCAGCACCGCAGTCGACTGGGCGGCGTAGGACCGGCCGACGATGGTGGCGCCGGCGATGTTGTTGATCCCGCCTTGGACGGTGACCACGCCGCCGCCGGCCTGACCGATACGCAGGCCCGTCCCGGCGATGCCGTCATTTACGCCGTTGCCGGTGACCGCACCCTTGTTGACGAAGCCGAACGCCAGTTCTCCGGTCCCGACGACGCCAATCGTCGTGGCGCCCGCGCCACCGATGTCGATGGCGGGGGCGGCCCCGAAGGACGAGACCGACGCGGTGCTTTCCGCAGCGTCGGCGATGCCGTCCTTGTCCTCGTCGGTGTCGGTGGTGCTGCTGTCGAGTGGCGGACGGTCCAGCAGGATGCCCTTGCCCACGTTGCCGGTGATGCGCACCGCGCCGCCGCCCTGCTTCAGGTCGTCGGCGTCCAGCTTGGCCCGCGCCGCATCGGCCAGGCGGTCGGCGCTGCGGTAGCCGGTGTTGGAGATCGCGCCCTGCAGCACGACGGCGCCGTCGACGCTGCCCAGTTGGACGCCCACGGTGCCCTCGCCCTGCGACTGCACCGCACCCAGGACCTTCACGTCGCCCGAGACCGAGTCGGCGCGAATACCGACGCTGCGGTCGCCCACGATGGCCACCGCGCCCGAGCTGGTGAGGTTCCCCGTGAGGCGACCCTCGATCGAGATCGCGCCGGAGTCGTTGCCCTCGACGGTGACCGTGCCGGCGTTGGTGATGTTGCCGATGGCGCCGGGCGACAGCACGCGGACGCCGAACCGGGACGAGCCCTGGGCGAAGAGGCCATCCAGGTCGCCGTCGCTGTCGGCGTCGGTGGCCGTGTAGTCCTCGGCCACGCTGATCGTGCCGTTGTTGGCGATGGCCATGGCCACGCCGGGGTTCACCTGGATGCCGGTGGCCCCGTTGATCCCGGTGAAGGTGATCGAGCCGTTGTTGATCACGGCGTTGGAGCTGTCGATCGTCACCGCCGGCCCCGCAACGGTCGGCGCGATGGAGCCCGCCGCGTCGATGGTCAGATGATCGGCCTGGCCGGCCGCCACCGTCGAGGTCTTCACAGGCGCCGTGGTGGCGGTGGAGATCTTCGTCTCGGCTTGGGCGGAGGCGGCGTAGAGGAGCGGCAGGGCGGCCGCGGAGACAAGGAGACGCTTCATTGCTTTCCCGAAACGAGACAACGTGATAGCCAAGGACAAGCGGCAATACGTCGTGTAATTATTTGTTGCGTAATTACTGTATTATGCGGCTTGCCAGACCCCTGCAAGGGAATCGTTTCCCGCGCTGGCGCTACGCAGCCCCGGAGTTGATGATGCCGAGACCCGCGACCGATCCCGCCAAGGCCGCCCAGATCAAGGTGCTGCGCCAGCAGGCCGGCCGCTGGTTGAAGACCGCGCGGGAAACGGCCGGCCTCACCCAGGCCGAACTGGCCGAGCAGGTGGGTTTGCGCTACTACACTTTCGTCTCGCAGGTAGAGAGCGGGTTGGGCCGCCTGCCCATCGAGACACAGGGCGCCTGGGCCGAGGCGCTGGGCCTTGAGCCCGGCGAGTTCGCCAAGACCCTGCTGCGCTACTACGAACCGGAACTATACAGGCTGCTGTTCAACGCCGAGAGCGCGTCCCAGGCCCTGAAGGGCCAGGCGACGGGATAGCCCGCCTCAGGAGATGCCTTCCGAACCGATGGGTCAGGTCGTTCCCTTCATCACCCGCGTGCGCGACAGCGGCGACTGGACCATGGCCGAACGCGCCAGGCTCCAGGAACTGGCGGACCGACTGGCGGCCAGCGGTGTCGAGGTCGATGTGATCTTCGGCGCCACCGACGAGGGCGACCCTTGGTGCGTCGTCACCGACGGCGACGGCGACGTCCTCATCCATGTGGCGCGGATCGGCGGCGCGTTCGTGGTCCACTCGGCGGTGGACGACACGATCAACGAAGACGTGGACCTGCACGCCGCGCTTCGCGACCACCTCGACGCGACCGAAGCCGCCATGGCGCCGCAGAGCGCCACCATCCTGCCGTTCGGCCTGACCGCCCGCCAGGGCCAGACATTCCTGGCGCTGGTGGTCGCCGCCAGCTTCTTCTACGAGACCGCTGGCGTGGGCGCCGAGGCCGAGGCCGCGGAGCTGCCGCCGGAACTGCCGGCCGAGCCGACGCCCCCCGCGCCCGACGCCGACGCCCCGTCGCAGGAGCGCGAACTGGCGACCCAGGGCGCGACCCTGCACCCGTCGTCGACACACGCCGCACCGCCCTTGGCGGCGATGGCGGCTCCACCCCCGCCGACCCCGCCCGCGGCCTCCAGCGAACAGCTCGCCGCGCAGCCAAGCGCGCCCCCGATCGAGCCGACCCAACCCACGACCCCGAAGGCCGACATAGTGCTGTCCTCGCCGGGGACGGGTGACGCGACCGTGGTCATTCACGGCACGGACGGCGACGACCTGCTCGTCGGCGGCTCGGGCGACGAACACATCATCGGCGGCGCCGGTAATGACACCCTGCGCGGCGGCGGGGGCGACGACCTGCTGGAAGGGGGCGCGGGCGACGACCGGATCGAGCTCGCGTCGGGCGTGACCGCCCTGGGCGGCGAGGGCGCCGACATCTTCGTGATCCAGGAGCCGATCCAGCTGGGACAGGCCAACACCCTGCTGGGCGTCGTCCTGGACTTCAGCGCGCTGGACGGCGACCGGCTGACGCTGGCGAACGGCCGAACCGTCCAGGTTCCGTCCCGGCCCACAACCCCGGGTTCCGACGACAAGACGGCCCCGCCGACCCTCACCGGCGGCGAGAACGGCTTTACAGGCCAGGGCGTCGATCCGACGCAGCCGACGCTTACGCCGCCCAGCGGCGGCGGCGGCGACTTCGGGCCGACCCTCGTCGGGCCGCCGCTCACGCGCGTCGAGATCGACTTCGACGGCGACGGCGTGCTCGACGGCTATGTCCTTGTGGGCCCGCGCGGCTACGTCCTGGGCGGCGAGGACGACCCGATCGTGATCACCGGGCGCGCCTTGTCGGGTGGCGACGATCTCTTCGGCTGAGTCGGGACGGAGGGGCCGCTACAGCCCCTTCACGATCCCTTCAACCATCTTCTTGGCGTCGGCGAACAGCATCATGGTGTTGTCGCGGAAGAACAGCTCGTTCTCGACGCCGGCGTAGCCTGCCGCCATGCCGCGTTTCACGAACAGCACCGTGCGGGCCTTCTCCACGTCCAGGATCGGCATGCCGTAGATCGCCGAGGTCGGGTCGGTCTTGGCCGCCGGATTGGTGACGTCGTTGGCGCCGATCACGAAGGCCACGTCAGCGGTCGCGAACTCGGCATTGATGTCCTCCAGCTCGAAGACCTCATCGTAGGGGACATTGGCCTCGGCCAGCAGGACGTTCATATGCCCCGGCATCCGGCCGGCCACGGGGTGGATGGCGTACTTCACCTCCACGCCCTCCTCCTTCAGCTTGTCGACCATCTCGCGCAGCGCGTGCTGGGCCTGGGCCACGGCCATGCCGTAGCCGGGGACGATGATCACCTTCGAGGCGTTCTTCATGATGAAGGCGGCGTCGTCGGCGGAGCCCTGTTTCACCGGCCGGGTCTCGACCTTGCCGCCGGCCGCCGCGGCGCTGTCCTCAGCGCCGAAACCGCCCAGGATCACCGAAATGAAGCTGCGGTTCATCGCCTTGCACATGATGTAGCTCAGGATCGCGCCCGACGAGCCCACCAGCGCCCCGGTGATGATCAGGGTGATGTTCTCCAGCGTGAAGCCCAGCGCCGCCGCGGCCCAGCCGGAGTAGCTGTTCAGCATCGACACCACGACGGGCATGTCGGCGCCGCCGATCGGGATGATCAGGGTGACGCCGATGATCAGGCTGAGGGCCAGGATCGCCCAGAAGGCCCAGATCGCCGTGCCGCCGCTCATCACCAGGACCACGACCAGGGCGACGATGCCCAGGCCGAGCGCCAGGTTCAGCAGGTGGCGGGCGGGCAGCATGATCGGCGCGCCGCTCATGTTGCCGTTCAGCTTCAGGGCCGCGATCACCGAGCCGGTGAGGGTCACGGCGCCGATGGCCAAGCCCAGCGACAGTTCGATCAGCGAGGTCAGGTGGACCCGGCCGTCATCGCCCAGGATGCCGTAGGCGGCGGGGGTGTAGATGGCGGCGACGGCCACGAGGCAGGCGGCCGCCCCGACCAGGCTGTGGAAGGTGGCCACCAGCTGCGGCATGGCGGTCATGGCCACCCGGCGGGCGATCAGCGCACCTACGATGCCGCCGACGGCGACGCCGCCCGCGATCAGGCCCAGCGTGAGCGCGTCGAGCGCGCCTTGCGTCCACAAGGTGGCCAGCGCGGTGAATACCGCGATGCCCATGCCGATCATGCCGTTGCGGTTGCCCGCCTGGCTGGTGGTCGGCGAGCTCAGGCCCCTGAGCGCCAGGATGAACAGCACCCCGGAGACGAGGTAGAGGATGGCCGCGATATTGGCGTTCATGTGTCGTGCCCCCGCCAGACCGCGCTACTTCGACTTCTTCTTGTACATCGCCAGCATCCTCTGGGTGACGAGGAAGCCGCCGAAGATGTTCACCGCCGCGAAGGCCGCGGCGACCGCGCCGGCGCCTTTCGAGATCAGGATATTGCCGGTCAGCTCGCCGTCGGCGCCGCTGGCCGCGGCGGCCAGCAGGGCCCCCACGATGATCACCGAGGAGATGGCGTTGGTCACAGCCATCAGCGGCGTGTGCAGGGCCGGGGTCACGCTCCAGACCACGTAGTAGCCCACGAAGATCGCGAGCACGAAGATCGCCAGGCGGAAGACCGTGGGATCGACATCCATCGTTTCAGCTCCCGATCAGGCTTTGAGGTTCGGATGGACCACGGCGCCGCCGTGGGTGACCAGCGCGGCCTTCAGGATCTCCTCCTCCAGGTCGGGCGCGAAGGCGCCCTCCTTGGTGAGGAACAGGCCGGCGAAGGCGAACAGGTTGCGGGCGTAGAGCGCCGAGGCGTCGGTGGCGATCCGGCCGGGCAGGTTGGCCACGCCCATGATCTTCACGCCGTTGGCGGTCTCGAAGACCTCGCCCAGCTTGGCGCCCTCGACATTGCCGCCCTG
>Ga0255338_1001153_pt1 | contig 54993 bp, 43 predicted proteins | sample MeOH1_35cm_T4_19_FD_203715 | JGI IMG/M metagenome (GOLD analysis project Ga0255338, IMG submission 203715) | Sandy soil microbial communities from University of British Columbia, Vancouver, Canada - MeOH1_35cm_T4_195 | ecosystem: Engineered > Artificial ecosystem > Sand microcosm > Unclassified ... | reverse complement strand
GCCCAATGCATGCGGACCGCGCCGAAACCGGCGCGAATCCCCCGCCCCGGGGCGCGCTCGGCCACTCAAAACCACCCAGCGTAAGCCAAAAACCATCAAATCGGGCGGTTTTTCAGCAGCCTGTTAAGTGGCTGCGGCTTCCAGCCGCAGGATTTCACCGGCTGGAAGCCGGTGCCATATCCCAGCCGCAACACCTGTCGGCCACAGGCCTGGCGACGGCCGAGGCTTCGAGGCAGCGGCCCCACGGCCAATGAAAGCCACCTGGGCAACGAGCCTCTTGACCGGCATCATCTTCGGAGGAGTCATCTTCATTTCCGAGCTGTCCGGAAAGGCGGATATGGCATTTGTGCTGCCGGTGTTTTTTGCGGGCGCTCTGTTTGGAGTAATCGGCCTTGAGCAAATCCGATCGATGAATGCAGAACGAAAGAAAAGAGGGCTGGGCTTTTTCGGGATCATGGCCTCGCCCGGGGATTTCTCCCGTTACTACTTCCCGGCCTGGGGGCGGATGTTCCTATGGTTTTTGTCGACTGCCGTGACCATCTTTAGCCTGAAGGCACTGCTCGCGTGATCAGAGTCGGATCAGCCGCTTCTGCCCAACTTCCCGCGAATGACGCGAAAGGACGCGAATTCCCGCGAAGTTCATGCCGATCCATTCGGCTTGGAGGCCAACACCGTTCCGTGACTGCTGAAGAGGTATATGTTTGGAGGCTTCTGATTCGCGTCCATTCGCGTCATTCGCGGGCACTGTATGGTTCGGGATCAAGAGGGTATCGTTCGAAATGAATATAGTTATCCATCTGTGTGCATTTGTGTTTATCTGTGGTTGAACCAAATTGTTCCGGCTAGGTAACACCGCATGAGCATAAAAATCGTCCGCCTCGGCACCCCGCGCCTTCCCGGCGAAGGCACCCGCATAGGCACCGTCCGGCGTCCGCCCCGGGGCGTGCCGAGGAGCGAATTCGCCAGACAAGACTGGTATGACGTCTGGTTCCCGAACCTCGCGCCCAGCCTTGAGACCATGAAACTCGGCCAGGCCGTCGAAACCCCGGCGCAATGGGCGGCCTTTGCCCGCAAATACCAGGCCGAGATGGCCGCGCCCGCGGCCCGGCACGACCTGGCACTCCTGGCCGCCCTGTCGCACACCACCCCTTTCTCCGTCGGCTGCTACTGCGAGAACGAGGACCGCTGCCACCGCTCCCTCCTGAAGCAGCTCCTCATCGAACACGGCGCCGAGGTCGGGTGAGCTTATCCGACTCGCAAGCGCTCCGATCACTTGGCTGGCCTGCCAGCCGTGGGCTTGGCGGAGGCTGGTGCGGGCGGCGGGAGTCGAACCCGCCTCTCATGCTTGGGAAGCACATATAATACCGATATACTACGCCCGCAAAGAACAGCGGCCGGACTAAAAGCGACCGCGGGCCCGGCGGCAAGTCATGAATCGCAAGCCAGGCAACACCTGTGCCCCCCACGAACGGGCGTCCCCGAGGCGGTGGGCCCAGCGCTATTTCGTGTAGACCCGGTTCATCGCCCCGACTCGGCGGGGCTTCGCCACGAAGTCCGGGGAGAAAACGCTGCGTCGCGAATCATAGACGGGATGGGTGAAACGGGCGAGATCGATGAGGCCGTGATAAAGCGCCGTGGTCATGATCTCCCGATCCCGCCCCAAGGCCGCGGCTTCGACGAAGCCGGGGTTGTGCTGCCGGTATTCCGGGGAGAACCAGACGACGAACGGCACCTCATACATGGCATTGGTCGCCAGCGCATCGCTGCGGAAGAGGTAGTTGTCCGGATCGCTATCATACACGTCTTCCGCATGATCACTGAAATAGATCAGGCAACTTGCCTCTTTCCGCTGCCGGAGTGTCTCGATCAGCTCGGCCAGCACGTGGTCGGTATACCGTATGCTGTTGTCATAGGCCGCTAGCCGGCGGTCCTTTTCCGACTGCCCCTGAAAAACGGCAAACGCGGCCGGATAACGATCCTGATAGCGCACGTGGCTGCCAAAAAGGTGCAGGAAGATGATGTGCCGGCCAGGTTCGTCGGCGGCCTTCGCCAAGAATGGCAGCAGATCCTCGTCGTAGGCCCCGCTCAGGAACCGATGCTCATCGCACGATTGGATCAGGGACGCGATCATCACATGCGAGGCCCGCTGATTGAACTGGGCGGACAACCAGTGGGTCTTGAAACCGGCGGCGGAAAAAAGCGGGAACACCGGCAGAGAATGAAAATCCGTCGTGAACATCGCCCGCAATTCATCCTGCGTGCCCACGCTGGGGGAAATGACATCGGTGAAGAGCAGCAGCTCGTCCTCCAGCGCCTTGAGCCGGGGATTGGTCTCGCGACCATACCCATACATCGACCAGTGCCTCCGGCCGGCCGACTCGCCCACCACCACCACCACCAGACGCGGCATGGTGGCACCCGGCACCGACGCGGCCCCTTGGAAGTCTGCCTTATGCTCAGCGACCCTCCGGAAGGACTGGAGGTAGAAATCCAAGGTCACTTTGAAGTTATAGTGCGTGACCGCCAGCATCGTGACCGGATGATATTTGTTCAGGCCCATTTCGGCGATCTGCAGGGTTTTCCCGCCACCCATCGGCACCTCGCGGAACGGCCAGCCGTCATAGCGGATCATGTTGTGCAGCCCGAATCCGGCCAACAGGAAACCGACCGTCAGCCCGCCCCAGGCGATCCGGCGCGAAGGAAAGGCGGACCGCAGGTTCACCCCCAGACAAACGGCAAATCCGCCGAGTAGCAGCAGAATCCAGCCGAGATTCCTCCACTGCACAAAAGCCAGCAAATAGCTCCATGCCACGCCGGGATTGGTCTGGAAAAGGGCCGTGTGCGCGGTGCTGTCCCAACGTGCCCCCACGCTCACCGGCTGCCAGCAGGCGATGACCGTTGCCACGGCCATGATGCCGCCGACCAGGCTCACCCAAAACCGCGACCAGGCACGGTTGAACATCAGGGCCGGGGCGAGCAAAACGTAGGAAACGATGCACTCGTAATAGGCAATCGGCGCAAAAGCCTTCAGGCCCGCGTCCATGCGCAACGCGAGATAGAATTCCGGCACCAGCGGCAGCAGCGCGAGTCCGAGCAAGGACAACAGATACCAGATCGATCCGGATTTTGCGGCAGACGCCGGAGGTGCGATCTCAGGCCGCGGGGCTGGTGATTCCACGTGATGGTTGGGCGAATTGCTTGAACCGGACTCAGGAATAATCCCGCCGGGCCTCGAGGGCGCTTTTCAGCGTGACGGCGTCGGCGTAAAGCACGCCGCTGCCGCTCGGCAAACCGAAACCGATGCGCGTCACCTTGACGCCGGTCTTGGGCAGACGCTCCAGGAGGTAATGACAGGTCGCCTCACCCTCGACGTCGTTGGACAGGGCGAGAATCAGCTCGGTGATTTCACCGGTGCCGATGCGCTGTAGCAGCGAACCGAAGTTCAGGTCCTCCGGCGCCACACCGCGGATCGGCGAGAGCTTGCCGTGCAGGACATGGTAGCGGCCGCGGTAGGCCCCCGAACGCTCGATGGCGGCAAGGTCCGGCACATATTCCACGACGCACACCTGGCCGCTGCGGCGCTTCTCGTCCGCACAGACCGGGCAGAGTTCCTCCTCGGAAAGATTGCCACACGTGGCGCAGCGGCGGACTTTCTGCGCCGCGGACTCCAAGGCAGAGACGAGTTCAGGCAACCGCGCCGGCTTCTCGACCAGCAGGTGCAGCGCAATGCGTTCGGCCGAACGATAGCCGATGCCGGGCAGCTGCTTCAGCTGCTTCTGCAATTGTTCAAGCGCGGGAGTCACGGAGATTTATGATTTACGATTGCCGATCAGATCGAGGCGGTTCGAGCCGCAAATCATAAATCATCAATCATACATCATAAATGCTCAGAACATGCCCGGCATCTGGAAAGCCGAGGAGATTTTCTGCATTTCGCCCTCGTTGAGCGCCTTGGCCTTGGTCGCGGCCTCCTGCACGGCGTTGAGCACTGTCTCCTCGACGAGCTTCGGCTCCTCCTTGAGAAACTCGGGGTCGAGCTTGAAAGCGAGGAACTTGCCCGCGCCGTTGATCTTGATCTGCACGGCGCCGCCGCCGCTCGACACGTCGATCACCTGCGTCTCGAGCGATGCCTGCATCGTCTCGATCTGTTTCTGCATTTTCTGGGCTTGTTTGAGGAGTTTGCCTACGCCGGCCATGGTGTGAGTGGGTTGGTTGGTTGAGGAACCACTAATGGACACTAATGAGCACTAATCACGAATATTTTTCACCTGTGGACTGATATGTCACCGACGATGACAACAAGGCCGATCACTCCATCGCCAGAATCCGGTCGAATCCCGCGCGGTAGTCGGGAAATTGCGGCCGCCAGCCGAGCACCCGCTGGATCTTCGCGCTGCTGATCACGCGGTCGGGCATCGGCGCCCCGGCCCGACGGGCGGTCGTCCCGCCGTCGAATGTCGGCATGGGCCGCCCGAGCCTCGCCGCCAGCCACCGGACAACTTCTTCCCGCCGCGCCGGGGCGGTGTCGGCGACATTGAAGATCTCATTCGCCACCGCCGGCGGTGCCTGCAGACACGCGAGAATGGCGGCAACGATGTCCTCGCGGTGCGCCAGGTTGAGGCGATGCGCACCGGAACCGCCGAGGGTGTCCGCGCCGGTGCGCAGTTGGTCGAGCAGGTGATGCCGGTCCGGTCCGTAAATGCCGGCCAGCCGCAGGATGAAGTGCCGGCGCACGGCCGTCGCCGGGGCGCCTTGCAGCAGGATTTCCGATTCGCGGATGATGCGGCCGTTCGGCGTGCCGCCGTCCGCCGGCGCCGACTCGTCGACGACCATCCCGTCGCCCTGCGGATAGACCGAGGTGCTGCTCGTGTAGACGAGAGTGCCGACCGGGGTGTTCTCCGCCGCCCAGGCGAGGATCGACTGCATGCCCGCCACGTAGGACTGGCGGTAGCCGTCCGGCCCGCCGCCGGCGCTGACGCAATTGACCACGAAGTCAGGACCACCCGCGATCTGTCGGTGCCATTCGGTCGAGGAAAGCTCGGCCACGACGATCTTCGTCAGTCCCAACGCCCGGAGTGCAGCGGCCTTCTCCGGATTGCGAGTCAAGGCCTCGACCTGGGCTCCGGCCGCGAGCGCGGCCCGCGCGACCGCCGAACCGATGTAGCCGCAGCCGAAGATGACGAGACGTTTGCCCGCAATGGAAACCATTGAGGAAGTATCAAGGGCCAAGGGCCAAGTAACAAGAGGAGATGCGTCTCGGAAATTCGTGCCATCCGTAACTTGATACTTGTCACTTGATACCTGATACTTTGTCCACCATGCCCAGCGTGCTTGTGATTCTTGCCGACGGTTTCGAGGAATTGGAGACATTTGCCCCGGTCGACCTGCTGCGACGCGGCGAAGTCGAGGTCACGGTCGCCTCGCTCAACGAAAACCGTCATGCGACCGGCCGCAGCGGCATCACGGCGCATGCCGATGCCGCCCTGTCCGCGGTGCAAGGCCGGCTGTTCGACCTGGTGTTCCTGCCCGGCGGGGCCGGCGTGAAACATCTCCGGGCTGATCCGCGCGTGCGCGAGATTGTCCTCCAGCACCACGCCGCCGGCCGCTGGCTCGCGGCCATCTGCGCCGCGCCGCTGGTGTTGCACGACTGCGGCCTGCTGACCGGCAAACGCCATACGGCACATTTCTCGGTGGCGAACGAACTACCGGCCATTCTGCTGGATGACCGGGTCGTGACCGACGGCAAGATCACCACGTCGCGCGGCGCCGGCACGGCCATCGAGTTTGGACTGCATCTGGTGGCATTGTTGGTGTCTCCGGCCAAATCGGCGGAAATAAGCAAAGCCATTTGTCTCTAAGGCTTTGCGTTAAATCGGCATTGCCACGCGGCAAGCTTGGTCGTTTCATGCGACTGGGTCCTGTTGCCCTATTGATTTGCGAGTAAACGAAGTTTTTCCCGACCTCGCCGCCTCCGTGACAGGGAAGCGACGGGGCGAAGCTGTTTGTAGTGGTTTCACCCCATGTGCGGCATAGCCGGCCTTCTTTCCCCACGACTTAATCCCGCCGCGCGCGAGGATGCGGTCGCGCGCATGGTGAAGCGCGAGCAACATCGTGGACCCGATGACAACGGACTTTGCTCGAACGGCCCCGCGACCCTCGGCATGTGCCGGCTCGCGATCATCGACCCGGCCAATGGTCACCAGCCGATGCATAGTCCGGACGGCCGCTTCAGCCTGATCTTCAACGGCGCGATCTACAACCATCGCGAACTCCGGCCCGGCCTCACGGCGCGCGGCTGGAATTTCCGCACCCACTGCGACACCGAGGTTCTGCTCGCGGCCTACGCACTCGACGGCGCGGCCTGCCTCGGGCGACTGCGCGGAATGTTCGCCTTCGCCATCTGGGATGCGACCGAGCAAAAACTCTTCGCCGCGCGCGATCCGCTCGGCATCAAGCCGCTTTACTATGCGCGGCTGCCGGATTCCGGCGTGGTCTTTGCCTCGGAACTGAACGCCCTGCTCGCCGGCGGCCAGATCCCACGCGAGATCGACCCGGCCTCCGTCGGCGAATACCTCGCGTGGTTCAGCGTGCCGGCTCCCCGCACGATCTACCGCGGCATATCCAATCTCCCGCCCGGCCACTGTCTCACGACCGATGCCACAGGCCGGACCAAGACCGCCGCGTGGTGGCACCTGCCCCCGCCCGCCGCCTCCGGTCGGGTCACGACCAACTACCACGACTTCATCCACGGCCTGCGGCACCAGTTGGAGGATTCGATCCGGGCGCACCGCGTGGCGGACGTGCCGGTCGGAGCCTTTCTCTCCGGCGGCATGGATTCGACCGCCATCGTCGGCCTGATGACGAAGAGCGGCGCCTCCCGGCTGAAGACCTTCTCCCTGATCTTCGGCGAAAGCGGTTTCTCCGAGCAAGCCAGCGCCCGGCTCGCGGCGCAAGCTTTCGGCACGGAACACCACGAGGAATTGATCACCGGCGCGCGCGTCGCCGCCGACCTGCCGCGCATCCTCGCCAGTTTCGACCAACCCACCGGCGACGGGATCAACACCTACTACGCCAGCCAGACCGCCCGGCAAGGCGGCGTGACCGTGGCGCTGTCCGGCCTGGGCGGCGACGAACTTTTCGGCGGCTATCCCTCATTCCGCGACCTGCCGCGCCTGAACCGCGTGCTGCCCTTCTGGCGCCGGCTGCCCGCGGGCCTGCGCGGTCGCATCGTCGCCTTTCTGGGCGACCGCCCGGACACGCGCTCGCGCAAGCTGGCCGACTTCCTCGCACACGCCCGTGATCTGCACGAACTGGCCGCGCTGCAACGCCGGGTCCTCCCTGAAACGGTCCGGCTGTCCCTCCTTTCGCCCAACGTCCGCGCGCAGACGCAGCGCCTCGGGCCGAACCATCCGATGCTCGACGATTTCGCGTTCGAGCTGATCGGGGCCGACCCGTTCCAAGTGATCAGCGCCTGGGAGCTGCGCACCTACATGGCCGACGTGCTGTTGCGCGACAGCGACGTCTTCAGCATGGCGCACTCGCTGGAATTGCGCGTGCCCTTCGTCGACCGCGTGCTGCTCGAGTGGCTCTGGCCGCAGCCCACCTGGTTCAAATACGACCCCCGTCGGCAGAAAAAAGCGCTGGCCGATGCGACCGCCGACCTGGTGCCGGCGGAAATACGCAACCGCCGCAAGCAGGGCTTCGCCCTGCCTTTTCCCCGCTGGATGCTCGCCGAACTCTCGCCTTTCCTCGAGGAGACTTTTTCGCCCGTCTCCCTCTCGGGCTGCCCGTGGCTGCAGGCGTCCGAGGCCGCCGCCATGTGGCAGGAATTCAAGACCGGCCGCGATCCGCGCGCCTGGTCCCGCGTCTGGACCCTCGCCGTGCTCATCAACTTCGCCAACCGCCGGACACTGCCATGAAGATCCTGCTGTTGTCGCCCGAAATGTTCCTCGCCGAAGGCGGCATCGCCCGCATCATGCGCCTCTACCTGAAGGCGCTCTGCGAGGTCGCCGGACCGGCGGGCCGGGTCGACTCGCTTGTGCTCAACGACAACCCCGCCCGCGACAAGCGCCTCGGCCGCTACGGCAACAAACGCCTGGGCGAGCACCTCGGCTGCAGCCGCTCCAAGTTGCGATTCATCCGGCAGGCGATCCGGCTCGGTCGCCGCGCCGACCTGCTCATCTGCGGCCATCTGCACCATCTTATGATCGCGTGGCTCGCGCGGCTGTTCAACGCGCGGCTGAGATACTACCTCGTTGCCCACGGCATCGAAGTGTGGCGCCCCTACAGCTGGCTGGAAAAATGCGCCATGTCCGGCGCGCACCGCATCCTCTGCGTCAGCGAATACACCCGGCACCAGATCCTTCGCTTTCATCCCGGCCTGACCCCGGAGCGGGTTGTCGTCGTCCCCAACACCCTTGATCCTTATTTTTCGGACCGCGACAACGTCGTCCCCTCCGCCATCCCCTTTGCCGGACCGCGCCTGCTCACGGTCTCGCGGCTGCTGTCGACCGACACCTACAAGGGGGTCGACACGATGATCGAGGCGATGCCGCTGGTGCGGCGCGAATTCCCGCTCGCCCGCCTGCGCGTGATCGGCACGGGCGACGACGCCCCGCGCCTGCAAGAGCTGGCGACGCGCCTGGGCGTCGCCGGCGCCGTGGATTTCCTTGGCTCGGTCAATGACGAAATCCTTCGCGCCGAATACGCCGCCTGCGACCTCTTCGCCCTGCCCAGCCGCCGGGAAGGCTTCGGCTTGGTCTATCTGGAGGCCATGACCTACGGCAAATCCTGCCTCGGCGCCCGCGCGGGCGGCGCGCCCGAGGTGATCAACGACACTGTCGGGCAGCTCGTCGAATACGGCAACATCCCCGACCTCGCCGCCGCCGTGGCCGACCTGGTGCGCCATCCGCGCGATTCGGAGGTTGTGCGCCGCCACGCCGACTCCTTTGCTTTCCCCACCTTCACCCGGCGCCTGGCCGCCGCCCTCACCTGAGCATGGTCAACCAAGACACCCCAGAACTCGTCCTCGAGGCCGGGCGCGCGAACCGCCACTATTGGGCGGATCTCTGGCGCTTCCGGGAATTACTCGGATTCCTCGCCTGGCGCGACATCAAGGTTCGCTACAAGCAGACCACGCTCGGGGTGCTCTGGGTGCTGATCCAACCCGCCATCACGCTTGCGGTTTTCACCTTCATCTTCGGCCGGCTGGCCGGCATGCCTTCTGGCAAGGCCCCCTATCCGTTGCTCGTGCTCTGCGGTCTGCTGCCCTGGCAACTTTTTTCCGCCGCGTTTTCCAATGCCAGTGGCAGCCTGGTGGCCAACACCCACCTCATCTCCAAGGTCTATTTTCCACGCCTCATCGTGCCGCTCTCCTCGGTGGCGGTCGCTTTGATCGATTTTGCCGTGGTGCTCGTGCTCCTCGCGGCCATGTTTGCCTGGTGGCAGTTCGTGCCCGACTGGCGCATCATCTTCCTCCCGCTTTTCGTCATCCTCGCCCTGCTGACAGCCATCGGCACCGGGCTCTGGCTGACTGCCCTCACGGTCAAATACCGCGACTTCCGCTTCGTTGTGCCCTTCCTGCTGCAAGTCGGCCTGTTCCTCTCCCCCGTGGGCTTCAGCTCCACCAATCTGCCCACCTGGCGGGCGCTCTATTCCTTCAATCCCATGGTCGGAGCCATCGACGGTTTCCGCTGGTGCCTGCTGCGCGGAGAACCACCCCTCGCGCCGCTCAATCTGACCATTTCCGTAGGTATGGCGCTGTTGCTGCTCACCTCGGGGCTCTGGTATTTCCGCCGCACGGAGCGCACCTTTGCCGACATCATCTGAACCATGAGCCAGCCCGTCATCTCTGTCGCCGGACTCAGCAAACGCTACTACCTGACCCACCAAGAGCGCTCGGATACCCTGCGCGACACGCTCTCCCAAGGTATACGCGGACTGGTGCGGCGGTTTGCACCCACCGGGGCCGTCGCACCCGAGGGCGAGGAATTCTGGGCCCTGCGCGATGTCTCGTTCCATGTCCACCCAGGCGACGTCGTCGGTATTATCGGCCGCAACGGCGCCGGCAAGTCCACGTTGCTCAAGATCCTCTCCCGCATCACCGAGCCCACCACGGGCCGCGTTTCCATCCGTGGCCGCGTCGCCAGCCTCCTCGAGGTCGGCACGGGATTCCACCCGGAGCTGTCAGGACGGGATAACATCTACCTCAACGGCGCCATCCTGGGGATGTCCCGCCAGGAGATCCGGCGGAAATTCGACGAGATCGTCGCCTTCGCCGAGGTTGAGCGCTTCCTCGACACGCAGGTGAAACATTATTCGAGCGGTATGTATGTCCGCCTCGCCTTCGCTGTCGCCGCGCACCTCGAGCCCGAGATCCTGATCGTCGACGAGGTGCTCGCCGTCGGTGACGCGCAGTTCCAGAAAAAATGCCTGGGCAAGATGGGCGAGGTCACGCGCGAGTCCGGCCGGACAATCCTCTTCGTCAGTCACAACCTCGACGCGGTAAACACCATCTGCAACACCGGCTTGCTGATGGAGGGTGGCCGGATCAAGGCTCAGGGCGATATCGCGGAGATATCCGCGCACTATTTAGCGCCCGCCCTCCGTCACCGCTCCAGTTTCGCCCATCAATCTGAGCGCCCCTGCATTGTCCAGGTCGAGTTGGACGAAGCTGCGCTCGCACGGCGGACCTTGGTGGTGCGCATCCGCTTTTCGTCACCGTTCCCATTGGACACCCCCACCGGCGGGATGGTGCTGGCCAGCCAAGAAGGCCGCGTGCTCTTTGGCACGAACATGCGTTTGCGTCCGCCCGGCGAGACCGCCCCTGCCCGCGAGGGCGAATGCTGCCTGGAGGTGCCAAACCTGCCGCTGCAGGCCGGTGTATACAGTATCTCCGTTTGGCTGGGCGACTCCCAGCGCGATTTCGATTCGCAGGCGGACGCGCTTTCCTTTGCGCTCCCGATCATCCCCAATTCCCCACCAGCCGGCGGGGCACACATCAACTGGCCCTTGGATTTGGCATGTCAGTGGCATCTGTCCGCAATCCGCTCATGATTCAAGAACGTCTCCTCCCCTCCTCACCGAACTGGATACAACATGGGTTTCAGCATATCCAGCGCTACACCTTTGCCACCACGTTCACGAGGCAGCAACGTGTGCTGGATCTCGCCTGCGGAGTCGGTTACGGCAGCTTTATCCTGCGGGCGCACGGTGCGACCGAAGTGCTCGGTGTGGATCTTGAACCAGAGGCGATCCGCTACGCCCGGGAACACTACTGCATGCCCCGGCTGGAATTCACCCAGGACGATGCCCTCACATGTCGATTCGGTGATCGGTCATTCGACGTTATGACATCTTTTGAAACAATCGAGCACCTGCCCCAACCCCGCGAATTTCTCCGAAATGCCGCCCAGTTGCTCGTCCCGGGCGGCCGGCTGTTGCTCAGCGCCCCTAACACGCTACAATACCTGCGGGGCACGCCGCCGATAGAAAACCCCTTTCACATCAACGAGCCTGACTACGGGACGCTGCGGGACTGGCTGGACGAATGTTTCGAGATCGAGGCGGAATGGGAACAATCCCCGGTGATAGGCGACGGCGGCGAGGCGGAACGCACCGCTACCCTGCAGGATCTCGCCCGGCAGGGGATCATCCGGCTAGGCCGCTCCGTCGAGACGCTACTGCGCCGGATGGCGGACCGGCCGCTCCCTCCCATCATGCCGGCGGAACCTGGCAGCGGTGCCATGATCGGCTCCACCGCCATCATCCCCCTGCTCCCCGAGCGTCGGGCCGCCTGCAATGTCTTTCTTTTTGTGTGCAGGCGGAAACGCGATCACCCGGGATCATGAAGGTAGTCTTCGTCAGTTATGACCACTGCGACGACATCGGGGGGGTTTCATCTTGGCTGCAACGTCTCCTTCCCCTCCTGCGCGTTCATGGCATCGACGTCGAAGTGCATTTTTTCCTGATCGGCGAGGCGCGCGGCGCCAATCAGACCGCCTTAGAAAAAGCCGGCATCCGCTGCCGCGTCGCACCTTGGCCGGCCGACACCGTGCAAGGCACCCGCCAATGCTGGCACTGGCTGAACGAGTCGCAACCTGACGTATATGTGCCCAATTGCATTGTCCCGGCATATTTTGCGGCGGCATTCGCCCGCCAAGCCGGCGCCTTCACGGTTGGCGTGCTGCATTCGGACGAGCCTTTTTATCATGGCATTATCGACGAATTCGTCACGGGGCTCGACGTTTGGCGGCTGGATGCCGTGGTCGCGGTCTCGTGCTATCTGGAGTCGGTCATGCGCAGGTCGGCGGACCGATCCCTAACCACGGTGCGAATTCCCTGCGGGGTTCCCGTGCCGCCGCAGGCCGCAGTGGCTGGCCGCCACCCTTTCCGACTGATCTGGACCGGCCGGATGGTAGAGGAGCAGAAACGGGCCACTGCCACGGCCCAAGCCATGGCCGCCGCGCTCGACCAGTGGCCTGACGCCGAAGTCATAATGATCGGTGATGGTTCCGCCCTCCCGGCTGTCCAAGCTATCCTGGCCCCCCACTTGACGAGCGGACGGGCGCGCCTGCCGGGGCGGCTGGGACATCAGGAAATCCAAGCCGCCCTGCTCGAAAGCGATGTCTTTGTGCTGCTCTCCGATTACGAGGGACTGCCGGTCTCCTTGCTGGAGGCCATGGCCTCAGGCGTGGTGCCCGTGTGCCTAGAGATGAGAAGCGGCATCCGCGACGTTCTGCAGCATGAACAAAACGGGCTCATCGTGAGCGACAGGGGCGCCGCCTTCCTCGCAGCGGTGGGCCGGCTCAAGGATTCGCCCGCGTGGCGTGCGCAGCTCGCGGGTATGGCCCGAAGCACCGTAGCAGCCGGTTTCTCGATCGATAATTGCGCCACCCGGTGGATTTCCTTGCTGCAAACCCACGCCGGGTCTGGCCGGTGGCGCGCCACTCCCCTGCCTCCCGACCACCTGCCTCTCCCGCCGCTCAACGCGAAATTCGGCCACTTCGACCGGCGGCGGAGTTCCTTCGCCCAGCGCCTGCTGCGCAAGCTCACCGGCTAGGTTATCCCAGCCACATCACGCCTCGTCACTCCAATCGCTTCCGTGCGCATTGTCTTCATCTCCACCATCCTGCACTATCCCTTCGGGGGTGCGGACAAGTTATGGACGGAGGCGGCCGTGGCCGCGGTGGCCGACCGACATGACGTGTTGATCGCCATCTCGCCGCTCACCGCATCCCACCCGCTGATCAAAGACCTACAAGCCTCCGGGGCTGTGGTGCATGAACGAACGGAACACACCAGCGACAAGGGCCGGCTTTCGCGTTGGCGACGATGGCTGCTGCGCCGTGTCAGCTCGCCCGGATCGCTGCTCGCCCGACTGGACCGGTTCCAACCCGACTTTGTCTTTGTGAACCAAGGGGGCACCTACGATTTCCTCCTAGAGGATGGTCTCACCGGGTGGTTGCAGGCCAACCAGACGCCCTTTGCGTTGATCTGTCAGTCCAATAGTGAGTCCGACACCCTGGATTCGGTGGCACGTGTGACCGCAGCCACCATCACCGGAAGGGCTCGCCACCTGGTCTTTGTCTCGCACCACAACCGCCTGCTCGCCGAACAGCAGATAGGGCGAACTTTGCCAAACGCCATCGTGGTGCACAATCCTGTGCAATTGCTCTTTCCCACCCCGCTCGCATGGCCCGTGGACTCGACGGAAGCAAGATTCGCCGTTCTCGCCCGGCTTGAAAGCAGGGACAAGGGGCTGGATATCCTGATCCAAAGCCTAGCTGGCACGTTGGGCCGCGAAGCGGGTTGGAGTCTCGACATTTATGGTCGGGGCCCGGATGAGGCGACCCTACAGTCCCTAGCCGGGCAATGCGGTGTCGGCAATTGCGTGCATTTCAAGGGATTCAGCACCGATCTGCGGGCGGTTTGGAGCGAACATCACCTGCTGATGCTGCCATCGCACCGCGAAGGTTGCGCCCTCGCGATGTTGGAGGCCATGCGCTGCGGACGTCCGATCCTGGCCACGCCGGTCGGCGGCGTCAGTGACTGGATCAAGCCCGGGACCAACGGCTTCGTTGCCCGCGAATGCAGTGTGTCCGCGCTCTCCGAAGCCATCCATGAGACTTGGAGCCAGAGAGGAACCTGGCCTCGGATGGGCGCTGCGTCGCATCAGATTTCTCTTTTGCTAGATCCCGCTCCGGGCCGCACGCTGCTTTCGCTCACCACTTCCTCGGACAGGAATGGTCCCAACTGATCAACCACCAGCTTTGCCGCACCTGCGATGACTGCCATCGATCACATCGGCTCCTGGTTCAGACGCCATTGGTTTACCACCCACGGCATGCAAATCCACCCCACTTGCCGCCTCGGACCGCACAGCTCGTTGAATCGCGGCTTAAAAAATGGCCACAATGGCACCATTTCCCTAGCGCTTGGTTGCGACCTTGCGCAGGGCGTCTGTCTGCACGCTTGGGGCGGTGAAATCCGGCTCTCGCCGCATGTCTTTGTAGGCCCCTACGCGGTGATCTATGGCCACGGCGGCGTCACCATCGGCGACGGCACGCTCATTTCGATGCACTGCCGCATTCTCTCCTCCAATCACGCCGTGCCTCCCTTCGGCCAGACCATCCGTTCGCAGCCGGATGTGCTGCTGCCGACCAAGATCGGCCGCGACGTCTGGCTCGGCGCCGGCGTCACCGTGCTCGGCGGTGTCACCATCGGCGATGGCTGCATCGTAGGTGCCGGTGCGGTGGTGAGCAGGGATCTGCCACCGGGCGCCATTGCCCATGGCGTGCCCGCCACGGTCAAAGGCATGCGCGCCGGCTCGCCGCCACCGATTGTCTGAACCGGCCCCCATTCTATCCCGCGCCACGTGATCAAGCCCGCTTCAAGCCAGGCGGCCGCGCCGACCCGCCGGACCAGCCTTCTGCCGCCGCTGGGCATTGCCTTGCTGGCGCTGCTGCTCAGCCTGTTTTTCCACAGCCCGCGCTTGTGGGTGCTGGCGCAACCCTTGCCGGGCTCGACCTACTGGGACCGGGGACTGCAGTTCATGCAGCAGGTGGAGAATCCACTCGGCGCCCGACTCGTTGACGCCGGCCTGGTCTGGCGGCTGGCGCCGGCTCTGCTGGCCCAAGGACTGGGACTGCACGGCCGGGCCTCGTTGGTCGTGCCGTGGATCGGACTGCTGCTGTTGTTGACACTGTGTGCCGGGCTGGTGCTGCGGCGCACCGGCGATCGATCGATCGCCTTCCTGCTGACCGCACTGCTTGGCACCACCTCGGCGGTCCTAACCGTCACCGGCTGGCTGGGTTTTAACGATGCGTGGTATGCGGGCGCCCTGCTGGCAGTCGCCTTCCTGCCCGGTAACACGGTGCTGACGACCGCGGTGCTGGTCGGGCCTTGGATTGACGAGCGCTTTATCCTCGCCCTGCCGCTTGCGCTGTGGGTGAGGTCTGCGGCTTTGGGAGAAGCCTGGCGTCCGCGATTTGCGCTGCCCGTCGCCACCGGCGGGATCATGCTCTATGCCTGCTCCCGGATCCTCAATCTGCCACACCTGCCCACCGCCACGACCGGCGAATATCTCAGCGGTGTGCTCGCGGGAAATTCCCTGCAATGGCTGCCTTGGGTGAGTCTCGGCTGGTTTATGGGACTGCGCGCCGCATGGTTCCTCATCGCGGTCGCCATCGGGGGCACCTGTCGGAGCACCGACTTGCGCCCGGCGGTGGTCTGGCCGGCAACCTTGGCCCTCGGTCCCCTGCTGGTCATCACCTTGCTGGCTGCCGACACCGGCCGCGCTCCCACCATGCTCCTGCCACTCTTGCTGCTCGGCACGGAACGGCTCGTGACCCTTCACGGGGTGGAGGCGGCCCGCCGCCTGTTAGGCTGGCTCTTGATCGCCAACCTGCTGATGCCCGCCATGCACGTCACCTATAAATCGGGGGACATCATCAACATGTTCCCGGTCGAAATTGCCCGGCTGTTGTGGCCGTGAGTGCGCGCATGAAACTCTCCGTCATCATCCCCACCCACAACCCGCATGCCGGCCGCCTGCAGCGGACGCTGCGGGCGCTCCGGGCCCAGACGTTGCCGCCCGGCGAATGGGAGACGGTGATCGTGGACAACGCCTCGGTCCCGGCGCTGACGCTGGCCGATTGGAGCCCGCACGGCCCGGCCAGTCTCCGGCTCGTCGCCGAACCCGAGCCCGGCCTCAGCCACGCGCGCCGGCACGGATTTCTCGCCGGCGTCGGTGAAATATTCGTGCTGGTGGACGATGACAACGAACTCGCCCCGGACTATCTGGCGGAGACTCTGCGGCTGTTTTTCACCCATCCACAGGTCGGCGCGCTTGGCGGCCGCAGCCTGCCCGAGTTCGAGGAGTCTCCCCCGGCATGGGTGCGGGAATTCGACAACCTCATCGCCTGTCGCGACCTTGGCTACAGGCCGCTCATTTCGACCGGGCTGCGCCATCCCGCCACCGGCCGGATCGAATACCCGCTGTTCGCCCCGATCGGCGCCGGCCTAGCCCTGCGACACACGGCCGCCCGATGCTGGCTCGACCAAGGCGCCGGCGCCGTGCTGCCTGACCGCAAGGGCGGCGAGCTTTCCTCCAGCGGCGACAACGACATCGTGCTGACCGCCATGAAGGCCGGCTGGGAAGTGGCCTATTTCCCGACACTGCGCCTGACGCACCTCATTCCCGCGGCCCGCACGACCCGCGACTACCTCGCGCGCCTCAACCGAGGCATCCAGAAATCATGGATGCTGGTGCTCAGCCGGCACGACGCCAATCCCTGGCCGCCGCTCACTTCCGCCGGTGTCCTGCTCCGTCAGGCAAAGGCTTGGTTCACCTATCGCGCCTGGTCGTCACCCGCCGCCAGCGTCCGCTGGCAGGGCGCGTGCGGCCACTTTGAGGGCCGCCGCGTCCCGTCCGTCCGTTGATGTCACTGCCCGGGAAAATCCTCTATCACGCCTGGCACCGGCCCGCCGGCTGGATGCGCGGCCTCATCGCCGACGGCGGGCCGTTCGAGCGGCGGCGCACGGAACGGGGGCGCCGGGAAATGGAGGCCGCCGCCCACCGCCTGCCCGTCCTGCCGCCCGCCCCGGGGCAACCCGTCGGACTCCACCTGCTCACCGGCCGCCGCTTCTGGTATCAAACCGCCTTCTGCCTGTGGAGCTTTGCCCGCCACGCCGGCCGGCCGCTCTCTCCTGTCATCTACGACGACGGCACCCTGGTGGCGGAATATCGGGAGCCGCTGGCCCGGCTGTTTCCGTCCGTTCGTTTCGTGTCCGCGGCCGACAGCCGCGCGCGCCTCGACGCGCATCTGCCCGCCGCGCGCTTCCCCGTGTTGCACGAACGCTGGCGCAATTATCCCAACATCCGCAAACTCACCGACGTGCATCTCGGCGGGACCGGCTGGAAACTCGTCCTCGATTCCGACCTGCTCTTTTTCCGCCGGCCCGGCTTCCTGCTCGACTGGCTCGCGGCGCCGGACCGCCCGCTCCACGCCGTGGATTGCACGGAATCTTACGGCTACTCGCGCCCCCTGCTCGAACGGCTGGCCGGGGCCTCCATCCCGCCCCGCGTCAATGTCGGGCTCTGCGGCTTGCGCAGCGACACGCTCGACTGGGCCGAACTCGAGGCTTGGATTGCCGAACTCCAGACCCGAGAGAAAACCAATTATTACCTTGAGCAGGCCTTGGTCGCGCTACTCAGCGCCCGCCAGCCATGTGCCGTGGCCCCTGCGACCGACTATGTGACCTTGCCGGATCAAGCCGAGGTCATCGCTCCCCGCGCCGTGATGCACCACTACGTCGCCAACGCCAAACGCGGGTATTTTCGCCACGGCTGGCGTCATTTCCAATCCGCCGGATCCTGATGTCCATGACCAACCTCAGGCGCTCCCTCAAGCACTGGATCTACGGCTCCTGCCCCGGCTTCAAGGGCGTCTTCCCCTATTTTGGCGAACGCGTTTATTTCCCTCCCGGTTCCCTCATTTTCGACCTCGTGATGGCCCAGGGCATCTTCGAACATGGAAATCTCCGGCTGCTGCAGGCCGCTATCCGCCCGAATACCTGGGCCTACGACATCGGCGCCAACATCGGCCTCATGTCCGTTCCGCTGCTGAGGACTGAATCCACGTTGCAGGTCGTATCCGTCGAGGCGTCGCCTCACACCGCGAGTTATCTCTCGCGCACCATCGCCGGCAGTTCCTGTCGCGACCGCTGGCAACTCGTGCCCAAGGCGCTAGGCGCCACCGAAGGGGAGATCGATTTCTACGTCGCCACCGGCACCGACGGGGTGTTCGACGGCTTACGCGACACCGGTCGCGCGCACAATTCCGCCAAAATCAGGGTGCCACTCACCACCCTCGACGCGCTCTGGCAAAGCCACGGCTGTCCCGCCGTCAGTGTCGTGAAGATCGATGTCGAAGGTGCCGAGGCGGACGTCCTGCACGGCGGGCGTGCCTGCCTGCTGGCCACCCGTCCCGTCATCCTCCTTGAGTGGAACCGGCAAAACCTCGTCGCCTACGACTGTCCGCCGGAGAGCCTGCTTGCGCACGCCGCCGACCTGAACTGCGATGTGCTCAACGTTCCGGGTCTCGCCTCCGTCACATCACCCGCCAGCCTCCTCCTGCAAGCCGGCATCAGCGAGACCTTCCTGCTCGTTCCACGTCCGTGACCGCGCCCTTCCGGCAACACCTGCCCAACCTGGCCGATTACCGGCGCAAACTGGTCGCCGCCGAAGCGTCCTTTCCCTTGCGGCCCGTCACGTGGCCCCCCGGCGGATTGCTGCCGCAACTGCCGGCGCCGCCGGCCGGACGCCAGGGTTGGCCGTGGACAATCGAAACACACCCTTTCGCCTCCGTTGCCACCGACTGGCCGCTCATCACCATCGTCATGCCCTCGTTCAAGCAGGCCGAATTCCTTGAGGAGGCCGTTCGTTCCGTCCTTCTCCAGAACTACCCGCGCCTCGAGTTTGTCGTGATGGACGGCGGCTCGCCGGATGCCTCGCCCGCCATCATCGAAAAATACCGGCCCTGGCTCAGCTACGCCCGCAGCGCCCCGGACCGGGGCCAGGGCCACGCGATCAACCTTGGCTTCAGCCTCGCCGCCGAAGCCGGCCTGCGCGGGTGGCTCAACAGCGACGACCTTTACACCCCCGGCGCGCTCCACCGCGTGGCCGAGTCGTGGCGCTCGACCCACGCGGATTTCCACTACGGCGACGGAATCTATCTCGACCAAGAGAGCCGGCGACGCCGGGTCACCGCCGCCGAATTCGTGCGCGGGCGCTACGTAAAATTCCCCGGACTCGTGTTCTCGCACACCGCCTTCTGGAACGCCGCCATCCACGCGCCGGTCTGGGAGGAGCAGGCCTGCGCCCTCGACTACGAGCTCTGGATCCGCCTGCTCCCCGGCCGCCGCCTCCGCCACATCGCGTGGCCGCTCGGGGTGTTCCGCCAGCACGATGCCTCCAAGTCCTCTTCACCCGCGATGAAGCACCGGTGGGAGGAGGACGCGATCCGCAACAATCTCGCCCACCCTCAGCTTTACCGACCCGATCGCTGGCTCGATCTCGAGTTCAAGCTGATGCGCCGCCTGCTCCGTCCGGCGCGCGAACGCGCCGCCGCCGCCGCCTTCGCGGCCGTGTGCGCCCAGTGCGGCTGGGAGGCCGATCCCACGTGACCCCGCTCGTCTCCATCCTCATCCCTTGCTACAACGCCGGTCGTTGGCTCGCCGCCACGCTCGAGTCGGCCCTCGCCCAGACCTGGCCGCATTGCGAAATCATCGTCATGGATGACGGCTCGACGGACAATTCGCTGGAAGTCGCCCGGCGTTTTGAATCGTGCGGCGTGCGGGTCTTCAGCCAGCCGAATCGCGGACAATGCGCGGCGTGCAATCACGCCCTCCGCCAGGCCCGCGGGGAATACATCAAGTTCTTCGACGCGGATGACCTGCTCTCTTCCGATGCGATCGCATTGCAGGTTGCCGCGGTTTGCTCACGACCGGGCCATGTCGCCTACGGGGAGTGGGCCCGTTTCCATTCCGATCCCGCGGAAGCGGTCTTTGCCCCGCGACCGGGCTGGCACGATGCGGCCCCCGTCGACTGGCTGGTCGAGATCTGGGCCGATGCGCAGCCCATGATGCAATGCGCCCAGTTCCTGATTCCCCGGGAATTGCTGGAGCGCGTCGGCGGCTGGGACGAGCGCCTGTCCCTGATCAATGATTTCGAATTTTTCACCCGTCTCACCCTCGCCAGCCGCGGAATCGTGTTCACCCCGGGCGCCCGCCTTTACTACCGCTCCGGACTGGCCGGCAGCCTGTCCGGCAGCCGCAGTGCCCGGGCCTGGGAATCCGCCTTTCTCTCGCTGACACTCGGCACCGACCGCCTGCTGGCCGCGGAGAACAGCGCCCGGGCGCGCCGGGTTTCCGCCACCATCCTGCAAGGTCTCGTTTTCGACCTGTATCCCAACCGGCCGGATCTGGTCGCCCAGCTGGAAAGCCGGGTCGTGGAACTCGGAGGCAGCACCCTCGAACCGCAAGGCGGAAACGGATTCCAACTCGTCCGGCGGCTCATCGGCTGGAAAGGCGCGCGCTGGTTGCAGCTTTGGAGCGGCAAATACCCGCGACCGCTTGCCCGCTGATCCGCCCCATGACTGACATGTCCCGCGCCCGCATCTTGATCATATCCACCGGACCGCTGTGCCGTAATCCGCGGGTATTCAAGGAGGCGAGCACGCTCGGCGCCGGCGGCTATGATGTCACCGTCCTCACCTTCACCGACGCCGGGCCATTCGAAGCCTATGACCGCGAGTTGCTCGTCAACGCCCCCTTCCGCAAGATCGCGATAAGCCTGCATCCCGACAGTCCGCTGGCCCGGTTCAGCCTGACCGCGCAAAAAGGCGTCACGTGGTCCGCCCGCAAACTCGTGCGTTTCGGCGTGGAGTCGCCCAGCGCGCTCGGCCTGGCCTGGTTACTCGGGCGGCGGGCCCGGTCCATCCCGGCCGACCTCACGATCGTCCACACGGAGCTGCCCTTTTGTCTTGCCGCGGAATTGCTCACGCAGGGCCGGCGGGTCGCCGCAGACTTTGAGGATTGGCACTCGCGCGATCTCCTGCCCGCCGACCGGCGCCATCGGCCCATCCGCCTGCTGATGGATGTCGAAAGTCAGGTGCTGCAGAAATGCGCCTACACGAGCACCACCTCGCATGCGATGGCCGCCGGCCTGCATGCTGCCTATGGCGGCTCCCGGCCGGTCGTGCTCAGCAATTCCTTCCCGCTGCCCCCTCCGCCGCCACCCCGTCCCGCTGGGTGCGTGCCCGCGTTCTTCTGGTATTCGCAGACCATCGGCCCCGGCCGGGGGATCGAGGAATTCATCGCCGCCTGGATTCAAACCACGCGGCCCAGCCGGCTTTGCCTGCTTGGCCAGATCACGGAAGATTACCGCCACTCCCTGCTCGGGCTCCTGCCCGCGGCATGGCACGACCGGCTGCAATTGCTGCCGTTCGTGTCGCCGGCCGAGCTGACCGGATGCATCGCCCGTCACGATTTGGGGCTCGCCCTGGAGCCGGCCGAGCCGGACAACAAGAACCTAACCATCTCCAACAAGATCTTTCAGTATTTCAGCGCCGGCCTGGGTGTGCTCGCCAGTGACACGGCGGGCCAGCGCGAGGCACTCGCACGGGCTCCGGGTGCCGGACTCATCGTGCCGCTGTCCCGGACGCGTGAACTCGCCAATCTGCTGGATTCCCTGATCGCCGACCCCGCGTGCATCGCCACGATGGGTGCCGCGGCGCGGCGCGCCGCCGAGACGACCTATTGTTGGGAAATGGATGAACCGCGCCTGCTGGCCGCGGTCGCGACGGCCCTGCAGAGCCCTTCCCCCGGGAAATGAGTCACCCGCCTGTCACTCTCCAGATCTCCCTCGCCCCCTCCGATTGGCGGCACGCGCAGGTGTTGCTGGAACACCAGGTGCGCGCCTGGCGCGGGCAGGTCGCGGAGATCCTGCTCACCGTGGACTTCCACCGCAGTTCCGGTCGTTTCTCCGCCAACTGGGCCGAGGGCGAATCCAACATCCTCCCCCTCGCCCGGTCGATCACGGGAGCGCGGGTCGTCCCGGTCGACTATGGCGCCGCCAGCCAAGCCCGGGTCGCCGGTGAATTCTTTGGCGGCCGGCCGGTCCCGACCAAGGACTTTCGCGGCGGCCCGTATTATTCCTATTTTTTCGGACTGGCGGAGGCGCAGCACGATCATGTGCTGCACGCGGACTCGGACATGTTTTTCGGCGGCGGCAGCAAAACCTGGCTGGCCGAGGCGGTGACGCACATGCAGCGGCACCCGGAGATCCTCCTCTCCGCCCCGCTCCCGGGTCCGCCACGCGCCGACGGCAGGCTGCTCACACTGGCGGCCACGCGAGAACCGGACGCCCCGCTCGCCTATCTTTCCGACGGGATGAGCAGCCGGCTGTTCCTGATGAGCCGGACGCGTTTCCGCACCGCCATCGGGGCACTGCACGCCCGCCGGCCGCCCGCGCTCAAGAATTCCCTCATCGCCTTGCTCGAGGGCAACCCGCCCCGGGATCTGCCGGAACACCTGTTCACCGACGCGATGCGCACGCACGGTCTGCTGCGGCGCGAATTCCTCGGCGAGGCGCCCGGCATGTGGTCGCTGCATCCACCCTATCGCGGGGCCGATTTCTACCGCAAGCTGCCCGAGCTGGTCGGGCGAATCGAATCCAACGACATGCCGGACGGGCAGCGCGGCTGTCACGACCTCAACGCGAGCATGGTCGATTGGAGCGAAGGCGAGGCCGCCCTCCGTCACAACCGCCTCTGGCGCCGCCTGCTCCTCCGGCTGCGCTGATCTCGCTGTCCGCACGTTTCCTTTTGCTTCCTTCAATGCCTGAGGTTTCACCCCGCCCCCGCCGGCTGCTGATCGTCAGTCCGCATTTCCCGCCGGTAAATGCGCCGGACATGCAGCGCGTGCGGATGAGTCTGCCGCACTTCGTCTCCGCCGGCTGGGAGGTGACGGTGCTGGCCGCTGACGACACGGAGCCGATGGCGCCGGTGGAACCCGCCTTGCTCGACACCATCCCGGCGGCAGTGCGCGTGGTGCGGATCCGCTGCCTGAAACGATCCTGGACCGGCTTCCTGGGCTTCAACAACCTCGGCTGGCGCATGCTGCCACACCTTTGGCGCACCGGGGGAAAGCTGATCCGCGAATGGCGTCCCGATGTGGTGTATTTTTCGACCACCATGTTCATCGTCATGCCACTCGGTCGCGTCTGGCGGCGGCGTTTCGGCGTGCCCTACGTGATCGACCTGCAGGATCCCTGGGTCAGTGACTACTACGATCAACCCGGAGCCCCCCGGCCGCCCGGTGGTTGGAAATATCTTTTCGCTTCGGCCGCCGCCCGCCTGCTGGAAGGTTGGACCCTGTCCGGGGCCGCCCACATCATCAGCGTGTCGGAGAGATACCTGGACGATCTGGCCCGGCGCTATCTGTGGTGGACGGCCGACCGCGGCAGCGTGCTCACCTTCGGGGCGCCGGACGACGACCTGCCATTCGCGCGCCGGTTGGCGCAGTCGGCGCCCCCCCTGCTTCCGGCCAGCCGGGGCGTGCGCATCGCCTACGCCGGCCGGCTCGGACCGGACATGCTGCCCGCCCTCGAGGTGCTGTTCGCCGCCATCGCCCGCCAAAAGGATTCCCCAAAACCCGTGGACGTGTATTTCTTCGGCACAAGCTACGCACCCGCGAACCAAGCCACGCGCACGACTTCCGAGTGCGCCCGACGCCACGGCATCGGACACTTGGTGCATGAAAAACCAGCTCGCATCGGCTACCTCGACGCCTTGCGGATTTTGCTCGAAACGGACCTGGCGCTGCTGCTCGGCTCGGAAGACACCGGCTATTCGCCATCCAAGGTCTACCCCACCCTGCTCGCCGCGAAGCCGACGATCGCGATTGCCCCGGCCACCAGCGTGCTCGAACAGAAAATCCGCGAACTGGGCGGGGCGGCCCTGGTTACCTTCCGGCTCGGACCGGCGGGCGATCCCGCCGCCGTCGACCGGCTCTCCGAACTGCTGGCCGGCTTCCGGCAACCAGCCGTGGGACCATTCGGCCCGCCTGCCGACCTGCCCCGGTTGCAAGGTCGCTACGGCTCCCGCGCCATCGCGGAAAGACAGTTGAAGATCTTCGACTCGGTCGCCGCCACCGTATTATAGCCACACCACGATCATGGAATTCGTAGACCTCAAGCCGCAACCCGGCGAGACCGTCGTGGACTATTCGATCCTGGGCGGCTCCAATGCCCGGCGTGGCCACAAGCTTTTCCTCACCGGGCTGGCCCTGCTGGCCGTAGCCCTGGTCTATCTCACCTATCAGGCAAACGTCCGGGACATCTTCCATCTCTATCTCGGCCTGATCATGTTCAGCCTTGCCGTCACCCCGTCTCTCCTGTGGGCGCGCGGAGGCGGTAGCCGTTTTCCGGTTTTTGAGACCATCCTGCTGCTCACCGCCAACGCCTACGCGATTCCGGTGCTGAACGGCCACGAACAGCTGATCAACTATTCGCCCGACGTCATCACCCGCAGCTGCCTCGCTGTCATCCTCTATCAACTCAGCGCCATCGCTACCTATCAGATGGTCACGGGACTGCCCGGACGCGCCAGATTCTGGCGGGAGTCATTGATCCCCAACCGGGCGGAGAAATTCGTGGTCTACGGCCTCATCTCCTCGACCGCCTACATCTGGATCAGCACGTTCACGACCTGGGTGCCGGACGGAATGATCAGCATCCTGCGCGCGGTATTCTACGGAGTGGGCATCCTGTGCTCCTTTGTCAGCGCCCAACGCTGGGGGCGCGGCGAACTGACCCAGACGGAGAAGACTGTGCTGGTTTGCACCTTGGTTCCCCAGCTCATCATCATGAGCATCGGCCTGATCCTGATCAGCGCCATCAGTCTCCTCGGCATCGCGTTGCTCGGCTACCTGTCGGGCGGCAAACGCATTCCGTGGCTGGTCATCGTGCCCGCCTTCGCCCTCATCGCGGTGCTGCACGCGGGCAAAACGCAGATGCGCGAAAAATACTGGGAGCAGAAGCTGCCTCAGCCAACCTGGAGCGAACTGCCGGCCTATTTCTCCGAATGGTTCGAATACGGTCTCCTGCCCACGGGCGAAGGCAAGACCGCAAGCCAGAAGATGCTCGAGCGCACCTCGCTCATGCACATCCTTTGTCTGATCGTCGACTATACCCCCGCGCGGCAGGATTACCTTTACGGTAAGACCTACGGCTATGTCCTCCCCCAGCTCATTCCCCGCCTGTTCTGGCCGGACAAGCCGCGCTCCCACATCGCCACCTACGAACTGTCCATCTACTATGGCCTGCAACAGGAGGAGGACACCGCCACCACCACCATCGCCTTCGGCCTGCTTACCGAGGCGTATGCCAACTTCGGCATGGCCGGTGCGCTGATGCTCGGGATGTTCTGGGGCTTCTGGCTGAAGAAGCTGCAGCTCTGGTCCACCTTCAGTCCGATGTTTTCCTTCGCTGGCCTGCTCATGGTCCTGCTCACGGCCTGGGCTTTCTCCGCCGAGCTGACCATGGCGGCGTGGGTCTCGTCGCTCGAACAGGCGGTCATCGTCGTGCTGGGCGTGCCCCTGCTCCTTCGCAGCCTGTTCGGTCTCTGAGCCCCGGCCATGCCCCGCCTCGCCATCGTCCTCTCGCACCCGGTGCAGTATTACAGCCCGTGGTTCCGCTGGCTGCGCGCCCACACCGCGCTGGAATTTCGTGTGTTTTATCTCTGGAAATTCGGTGTCACGGTGCAGCGCGATTCGCAATTCGGCACCACTTTCCAATGGGACGTGGATCTGCTCAGCGGCTACGATTCCGAATTCGTGCCCAACGTCGCCCGTGATCCAGGCACGCATCATTTCCGCGGACTCGACAATCCGGCACTCACTGCGCGGCTCGCCGCATGGCGGCCGACCGCCGTGCTGTCGTTCGGCTACAACTGGCTCTCGCACCAGCGCGTCCTGTGGTGGGCCTGGCGGCGCGGCGTGCCGCTGCTCTTCCGCGGCGACTCCCATCTGCTCGGCCGTGGCCGGCTTCCCTGGACGCGCCGGTTGCTGCTGCGGTTGCTCTACAGGCGTTTCGCCGCTGTCATCCCTGTCGGCGCGGCCAACCGCGATTACTTCCGCGCGTTCGGCGTGCCGGAGGAAAAACTGTTCTTCGCTCCGCATTCGGTGAACGCTGAACATTTCAATCCGGCTGATCCCGCCACCCGCACGGCGGCCACAGCTCTGCGCACCAAACTCGGCCTGGACGGCAGACGCGTCGTGCTCTTCGCCGGCAAGTTCACGGACCGCAAGCAGCCTGTGGAACTGCTGGAGGCCTTTGTCCAGGTCGCCACTGCGGCCGACGCGCTGGTCTTCGTCGGCGACGGCGCCGAGAAGGCGCGCCTAACCGCGTTGGCCGCCGCACATCCGCATGTCTGCGTGCGTTTTCTTCCCTTCGCCAACCAGAGCGAGATGCCGGCGCGTTACCTCCTCGCCGATATCTTCGCCCTGCCCTCCCGTGGCAGCTACGAAACCTGGGGCCTGGCGGTTAACGAGGCGATGCATCTCGGCGTGCCGTGCCTGGTCTCCGACCTCGTCGGCTGCCAACGCGACCTCGTCCGCCCGGGTGAAACCGGCTGGGTCTTCCCCGCGGAAGACCGCGCTGCGCTCGCGGCGACCTTGCAACAGGCCCTCCGAGCGTCCCCCGCTGAGCTGGCGCGACTGAAACGTAATGCCCTCGCTACCATCGCCGGATACACTTACCAGCAAACCAGCGACGGCCTGATCGCCGCCCTCGGCAGCCTGTCACGGAACTGATCCATGCGCATCACCATCGTCGGCGGTTTTTTCCTGCCAGTTCCTCCCGTCAGCGGCGGGTCGACGGAGAAATCCTGGTATCACCTCGCCCGCGAGTTCGCGTCCCACGGACACGAGGTCACCATTTTTTCCCGACGTTGGCGCGGCTTTCCCCACAAGGAGTCCATTGACGGCATCCGGCATGTGCGCCTTCCTGGCTGGGACCACCAGCGCCGGCTCTGGCGCAACCTGCTCCTCGATTTCATCTGGAGTTGGCGGGTGTTTTTCGCACTGCCGGTTGCGGACATCGTGGTGGTCAACGCCGTCGCTCTGCCGGTGTGGCTCGGCCGGCTCAAGCCCCGGGCGGGCCGCGTCGTCATCATGACCGGCCGCATGCCCAAAGGCCAATATCGCCGCTACCGGAACATCGCCCGCGTGCTGGCCGCCAGCACTTATGTCCGCGATCGCGTGCTGGAGGAAAATCCGCCGCTCGCCCCGGTGATGCGGGTCTGCGGTTATCCCATCGACTGGCAGTTGCTGAACCGGGAAGGCGAATCGGCCCCGCCCACGCTGCCCGAAGCCAGGCCCGGCGAACTCGTCATCGGCTACGTCGGTCGCATCCACACCGAGAAGGGGTTGCTGTTGCTGGCCGACGCCATGCGTCTCCTCAAGGACATCTCCGGCCTGCCGCCTTTCCGCCTGCTCCTGTGCGGTCCGGTGGACATCGCCCACGGCGGCTCCGGCGTCGTGTTCCGCGGACAGCTGATGCAGAAACTCTCCGCCGCGCTGCATCCGAGCCGCTTCAACCTGCTCGACCCGCAGTTCCACGACCGCACGCTGGCGGGCGTCTACCGGCGCATCGATATCTTCTGTTACCCGAGCCTGGCGGAGAAAGGCGAAACCTTCGGCGTGGCGGTCGCCGAAGCCATGGCCGCCGGCGCCGTGCCGGTCGTGTCGCGTCTCGCCTGCTTCACCGACTTCGTGCGCGACGGGAGCAACGGGCTCGTCTTCGATCACACCGCGCCCGACGCCGCCGCTCGGCTCGCCGCCGCCCTCGGCCGCCTGCTCACGGACGCCGCACTCCGCCAGCAACTGGCCGAGGCGGGACGCCATGACGTCCGGGTCTACGATTACTCCACTTACGCCGAAACCCTGTTGGCGGACTTCGCGCAGTTGACCGCCCCGGCAAAGCCCGCATCCTCCACCCCGTGAGCGATCCTTACCTCGGCCAGAATTGCGTGACGCCTTATCCGAGATCCGCCGTGCTCGGCCGCTGGCTGTGGCTGCTGGTGCAATCCACGCTTTTCCGCTGGAGCCCTCGTCCGTGCCACGGTTTCCGCGCGTGGCTGCTGCGCTGCTTCGGTGCCGACATCCCGGGCCCGGTCGTGATTTTTCCGACGGCGAAGATCGTCTTCCCAAAAAACCTTTCGCTCGCCCCGCGCAGCATGGTCGGCCCGCACGTCAACCTCTACAATGTCGCGTCCGTCCGCCTCGAATACGGCGCCAACCTCAGTCAATATTGCCACCTTTGTGCCGGCACGCACGATTTCACCCGCTGGGACATGCCGCTTGTCACCCGCCCCATCGTCATCGGTCGCAACGCCTGGCTCGGCGCCGATGTCTTCGTTGGACCCGGCGTCACGGTCGGCGAACTCTGTGTCGTCGGGGCCCGCTCCGTGGTGGTGAAGGATCTGCCCGCACGGAAAATCTGCGTCGGCTCGCCCTGCCGTCCACTGAAGGACCGGACCGAACCGGCATGAGCGCGCCACCGATCGTCTCGATTTCCTTTCGGTGGTTTTTTGCCCTCGCCACACTCTTCACCCTGCTGTGCCTGCCGCTCCTTTTTTCGACCAGCGAAAGCAACTATTCCTGGGATGAAACCTCTTATCACCTGCCCGCCGTCCGCCAGATCCGCGGACATTGGCCCAAGCTTGATGTTTTAGGCGACAGCCTTTCGGCCACGGCGCCCGGATATCAATATTTTCTTGCCGGAATGTCGCTCCTGACCGGCGCAGAGCGACTGCCTCTCCGACTCGTCAACTTCGCCGTCAGTCTCGGACTGCTGTGCCTCCTGTGGCAAATCTGGCCGGCCAGCACTCCTCCCCGACTTGCCTTCCTGGCCCTGCTGCCTCTCGCGGCATCCAATTTCTTCGTCAAGTCCGCCTCTTTCATCGTAACCGACAACGCCGCCCTGCTGACCATCGCCGGATCGTTGAGCGCTCTGTTTTTCGTTCCCGCCCGGGCGGGCCTGCCGTGGGCCAGCGGGCTGGCCACTATCGCGGTCTGCATCCGCCAATCTAGTGTCTGGCTGGTCGCAACGCTCTTCGTCCGTCTCGCCGGAATGGAGCGCCCCCGGTTCCGATGGCTCCTGCTTGCCCCTCCATTGCTGGTGATCGGCTGGCTGGTCGTGACCTGGCAGGGACTGGTGCCGCCGGGCTGGCACGACCAGCACCAATCCGCTGACATAATCGTGCCCGCCGCCGGCGCCTATGCCCTCTCGGTCCTAGTCTTACTCGGCGCGGCGTATTATGCCGCCGGCCGGCCGGCCGTCTGGAGCGTGGATCTTTTCAGTCCATGGACGGGACTGGGCGCACTGGCGGGAATCGGGATGGCACTGGCGGGACCAAACACGCCCGGCTACGACGCCGGCCGGTGGGGCGGCTATCTCTGGGATCTGGCTGCAAAACTGCCGGCGGGTGATACGTATTCGGCGCTATTTTTACTGATGGCACCGGCAGGCGGGGCATTGCTTGCCATGCTAGGCCGCCGCCTTTGGCTGGATGCGGGAGCATCCGCCGCCTTGCCGTGGCTCGCCGCCTACGCCGCTTGGCTGGCAAGCGGTTTATCTAACCGGCAGGTCTTCCACCGATATTTTGAGCCCGTCACCCTCGTGATGCTGGTTTGCTGGCTGGCACTGATAATGCAGGCCCGCCCACGCTTGACGTCACCTAGGATCATGCCCCTGACGGTTCTTGGCAGCGTGCAACTGCTGCTGACCATGCTCACGGCCCATGGCCGAACATTCGGGCTGCTTTGACCCATATGCGCATCGCCCAGATCGTGCCCAGTCTCGAGGAACGCCACGGCGGTCCGTCGAAATCGGTGCGCGCGCTGGCCAACAACCTCGCCACGCTCGGCGAGTCCGTGGAACTGCTCACGACCGCCGAGGCGGGCTCGCCCGTCGTCCTCGACGGACGGGATCGGGCGGCCATCCGGCTGTTTCCCCGCGTTACGCCACGCTGGCTCTCGCGTTCACCGGAACTGCGCGCGCATTTGCGGCAAGCCGGATTCGACTGCGTGCATCACCACTCACTGTGGCTGCTGACACTGCGCTACGCCCATGAGGCCGCCCGACGCCGCGCGGCGCCGCTGGTGATTTCGCCGCGGGGCATGATGAGCGGCTGGGCCTACGCACACCGCCGCTGGCGCAAGTCCCTTGCCGAACGCCTCGTCCACCCCGGCGCATTCGCCGCCGCCGCCGGCTGGCACGCCACCAGTCCGGAGGAGGCCGCCGACATCCGCGCTCTCGGCTTCAAGCAGCCGGTGTGCGTGTCGCCCAATGGGGTCGCGGTGCCGGCCGATGTCGACCTCGCCGCGGCACGCGTGGCTTGGTTGGAACTCTGTCCGGCGGCCCGCACGCGACCCGCCGCGCTGTTCTACTCGCGCTTCCACCGGAAGAAGCGGCTGCGTGAGCTCATCGACCTGTGGCTGTCCGCCCCGCGCGGCGACTGGCTGCTGCTCATCGCCGGCACGACGGAGGATTACACCGCCGCCGAGCTGACCGCCGCCATCGCAGCCGCGGGCGGAGCGGAGCGGATCGCGGTGTTCGACGGCACCGGCCGGCCCCATCCCTACGCGATAGCCTCGCTCTTTCTGCTGCCGTCGCATTCGGAGAATTTCGGTCTCGTCATCGCCGAAGCGCTGGCCGCCGGTCTGCCCGCCTTGGTGACGGACACGACGCCGTGGTCGGGCCTGGCCTTGAACCAATGCGGCTGGTGCGTGCCCTGGGCGGATTTCGGCAGCACCCTCGGCACCGCGCTGGCGACCCGGCCGGCCGAATTGGAGGCCATGGGCCGGCGCGGACGCGCGTGGGCGGCACGCGATTTTTCCTGGGAACGGGCGGCCCGGCTGCTGTGCGAGTTCTACCACCACCTCCGTGACGAACAGCGCTGAACTCGATTCCCGCGGCCATCCGCGTGCCTCCGGGGTGCTCGCCAAGCTGGTCGTCTTTCATTTCAGCACCTTGCTGATTGTCAGCTCCTGGGCGTTCGGTGGACAGGCCCCATGGGTGCGGCAGGTCATCGCCGGCTGGGGAACGGTGGGAGTGCTGTTGTTCATCATCGGCTGCGCGACACGCGGCAACGCCTCCGGCGCGGGCACCTGGCCGGCCTTGCGCTGGCTGTGGCCGCTGTGGCTCTACGACCTCATCGTCGGTGCCAGTTGCTTCAACCCGGGTTTCACTGAGGTCATCCTCGCCGGGCAGCCCTCGCTCGTCATGGCCGATCCGGTCTGGTGGCTGCCCAGCGCGGCCCGCCCGATGCTGGCCTGGAAGGAACTCTGGCAGTTCAACGTCATCGTGCTCTCGTGCTTCAATCTCCTCCTCGTCCTGCCCCGCCGCCGGCACGTCCGCACCGTGCTCCTCGCCATCGGTTTCAATGCCGTCGCCCTGGCCGTGTTCGGCACTTTTCAGAAATTGAGCCATGCTGGCGGACTCTGGTTCGGACTCGTTCAGTCGCCGAATCCCCGGTTCTTCGCCACCTTCATCTATCACAACCACTGGGGGGCGTTCACTCTCCTGAACGTCGCGGTGTGTCTCGGCCTCCTCTTTCATTTCGTCCGGCGTGGCGGCCAGCGGGACATCTGGCACTCGCCAGTCCTGTTCGGCGCCCTGGCGATCCTGCTGCTTGCCCTTTCCGTGCCGCTCAGCGCGTCACGTTCCTGCACGGTGCTGATGGGCCTGCTGCTCTTTGGCGCCCTGACTCATTTTTTGCTGCGCCTCATCCGTCGCCGGCGGGAGCACCATGAATCCGCCCTGCTTCCGGTCGCCGGCATTATCTTAGCCGCGTTGCTGGCCCTTGCCGCCATCGGATGGTTGAGCCGGGAAGTCATTGCCCAGCGCGTGCAGCTCACTTCCACGCAGCTCGCTCACATCGCTCGGGAAGACACCCTCAACTCCCGGCTCACACTCTACCGCGATACCTGGCACATGGCGGCAGCCAGGCCGGTCTTCGGCTGGGGTCTGGAAAGCTACGCGCATGTTTTCCGGATCTTCAACACACAGCGCGCCGCCGAGCAATCGGTCTATATTCCCTACTACGCGGAAGCCCACAACGACTGGCTTCAGTCGCTCGCCGAGGTCGGCTTCGCCGGCACCGGACTGCTCGCCTTGTTGCTGCTCCTGCCGCTACTCTCCGTCCCGTGGCGGCGGGTCAATTCGGTCATCCCGCACTACCTGCTGACGGGCTGCGGCATTGTCCTGCTCTATGCCTGGGTCGAATTCCCCTTTGCCAACCCCGCCGTGATGCTCACATTTTGCGCCACCTTCTCATGCGCCGTCCGCTATGCCACGCTCGACGTGCGCGACCAACAAAGTGAACCGCGCTGACATGCCCGCCCCCGCCCCCATTTCCGTCCTCATCCCCGTGAAGAACGAGGCGGCCAACCTCGCGGCCTGTCTCGCGTCGGTGGCCTGGTGCGACGAGATCGTCGTGATCGACTCCGGCAGCACCGACGCCACGCGCGAAATAACCCAAAAGGCCGGCGCCCGGATCGTGGATTTCACGTGGAACGGACAGTTTCCCAAGAAGAAGAATTGGGCGCTGGCCAATGTCCCGTGGAAAAACGAGTGGGTTTTCATCATCGATGCCGACGAGCGTTGCACCCTGCCGCTGGAAGCGGCCATGCGCGCGGCCCTCGGGCAGTCGCAGCACCAGGGCTTTTACGTGAACCGGCGCTTCTGGTTTCTCGACGGCTGGCTGAACCACTGCGGCTATTTTCCCAGCTGGAACCTGCGCTTTTTCCGTCACGCCCTTGGCCGCTACGAAAAGCTCGCCGACTCCGCCGGCACCGGCTCGGGCGACAACGAGGTGCACGAACACGTCGAACTCCGCGGCTCCGCCGGCTACCTCGCGGGCGAGATGGAGCACTACGCCTTTCCCGACATCGCCACCTGGATCGAGAAGCACAACCGCTACAGCAATTGGGAGGCGCGCCTGCAGGTCGAGGCGGAGGCTGGCGGCCACGAGCCCGCGGACCTCGAACCGGGACTGGCCCGCAAGCGCAGGTTGCGCCGCCTGGCCTGGTCGCTGCCTTTCCGCCCCACCCTGCGCTTCCTTTACCACTATGTCTGGCGCGCGGGTGTCCTCGACGGCTACCGCGGCTTTGTGTTCTGCCGTCTCATGGCGTGGTATGAATTCCTGAGCGCCGCCAAAGCCCGCGAACTGCGGCGCAAACGATAAGGGCAGCCCAGCGGTCACAGACCGCCGCTACACATCATCCATGTTCGTCCCGCGAGTCATCTTCGTCAACCGCGTCTACCGGCCTTCCCTTGCGGCCACGGCGCAGCTCCTCACGGATCTGGCCGAGGGGTTGATCCCGCGACTGCGGGATTGGGATGTGCATGTCATCGCAGCCGGCACCGGACCCGAACAATGCAACGGCGTGTCCGTCCACCGCACCGGCGGAGATGAACTCCACACCGGCCTGCTCTCCCAGGCGCGCAACTACGGGCAGTTCCTTCTTCGTGCCCGGCAACAGACCGCGCTGCTGGCGCGGCCGGGTGACGTGGTTGTGATGATGACGGACCCGCCCATGCTTGGCGCAGCCGTGACCGGCATCGCCAAGGAACGCGGCGCAGGTGTCGTCCATTGGATCCAGGATATCTATCCTGAGATCGTGTCCGCGCATGTCGGGGCCATCGCCGGGTTGCCTCTGGCGCCGCTCCGCTGGAAACGCGACCACTCCTGGCGGGCCGCGCGCCGCTGTGTCGCCCTCGGCGAAGGCATGGCAGAGGTCGTGACCGCGCACGGGGTGTCGGCGGACAAACTCGTCATCGCCCCCAATTGGGCGCCGCGTGAGTTGGATGCACCGGCCCCGGAAGCAGCCGTCGCCGCCCGGCGTGTTGCCTGGGGCTGCGCCGACAAATTCATCGTCGCCTACTCGGGCAACCTCGGCCGCGTGCACGAGTTTGCCGCCGTGCTCGACGCGGCGGATGAATTGCGCGGCCGCGAGGACATTGTCTTTCTGTTCATCGGCCGGGGCCCCCGCTTCGACGAAGTCCGTGCCGCCGCCCAAACGCGCGGCCTGGCCAACATCCGCTTCCTGCCGCCGGAAACACGCGAAAATCTCGCGGCCGCGCTCGCCGCGCCGGACGCCCACCTCGTCACCCTGAAGCCGGCCTTTGCCCGTCTCGTCTACCCGAGCAAGTTGGCGGGCGTGCTCGCCGCCGGCCGGCCGGTCCTGTTTGTCGGACCCCCGGACGGCGAAATCGCCCGGCTGCTCGCGCGAGAGCAATGCGGTGCGGCCTTCGCGCCCTCGGACGGTTCGGGTCTCGCCTCGACCGTGCGGCAATGGCAGGCCGATGCCACGCGACGGACGCAACTGGGGCGAGCCGCCCGGAGCGCCTATGAGAGGCATTTCACGTTCGGATCGGCCTTGGCGCACTGGGAGGACATCCTGCGCCGGGCCGCGACGTCCTGAGCCCGGCAGGTTCAGTTTGCGTTGGGCACAAAGACCCCGTTAATTATTCCATCCATGCCACAGGGAAGAACCGTCACGCTGGCCCTCGTGCTCCTCGATTTCCTCGCGGTGGTCGTGCTCTTCAACTTCTTCGCATGGACGCGCGGTTTCACTCATTGGCACGACCCGATCTTGGCGGCCCTTCTGCTGCCTGCGGGAATGCACTTCATCGCCGTCTACCTGATCGACGGCTACAACCCGCGCACGGACATGATGTCCGTCACCTATACCAGCCTGCACGCCATCGCCCTCGTGTTCGTGCTGCTCTTCACCCTTCTTTTCACTTTCGCGATCATCAGCGCGGGCTTCCCGCTGCAAGGCAGTCGCTTCGTGACCACGAGCGCCCTCCTCGCGCTGATTCCGGTGACCTTATCTTACCGGCGCTTCTTCTACCAACGCCAGCAGGCGCGGACCCAGCAGCGTTATTTCATGTTCCTGGGCAGCCCGAACAACTGCATCGCGTTCAAGGAAGAGTGCCGCAAAACCGGCATGATTCAGTCCGTGCTCTACGCCACGCACGCCACTTTCGCGCGCGGCTTCACCCAGCCGGACGTCGCAACATCCACTCCTCCATTCGGTGACGTGGTCCACTACCTGGAGGAATACGAAGGTCAGATCGACGCCATCATCCTACGTGAATCCAGCAACGAACTGCCGGCCCCGGTGGCCCAAAAGCTCATGGAACTGCATTTTTCCGGCGTGCCCACCTACACGCTGGAGCTTTTCCATGAAGTCTACTGGCGAAAGATCCCGCTCTACCGGCTGAACCAAACCTGGCTTTTCCAGGAGGGTTTCCGCATCGCCCGCGAGCCGGTCTACGAGCGCCTGAAACGGCTGACCGACATCATCCTTTCCTCGCTGGGTCTCCTGCTGGCGTTGCCACTGCTGCCCCTCGCAGCTGCCGGCATCTGGCTGGAGGACCGCGGGCCCATCTTTTTCCGCCAGCCGCGGGTCGGGAAAAACCGTCGTCTCTTCAACATCATCAAACTCCGCACCATGCGCGCGGACGATACCGCCGGCGCCGATTACACCGCCGTCGGCGACAAGCGCATCACGCGCCTTGGCGCCTTCCTCCGCAACACCCGGCTCGACGAGGTGCCGCAGCTCTGGAACGTCCTCGTCGGCGACATGAGCCTCATCGGCCCGCGGGCGGAGTGGGTCAAGCTCGTCGCGGAATACGAGCAAAAGATCCCGTGCTACCATTTCCGGCACCTCGTGAAACCCGGCATCACCGGCTGGGCCCAGGTCAACTATCCCTACGGCGCCAACCTCGAGGACACGCTGCGCAAATTGGAATACGACCTCTACTACATCCGCTACTTTTCCTTCGTGCTCGATGCCTCCATCGTCCTGAAGACTATTCACATCATGCTGTTTGGCAAAGGCCGGTAGTCGATCCGACCGACCCGCAGTGGACCATTCGGCATTCCTGTTCATCCGTATAATCCGTGGCTAAGCTCAAAACCTACGACTTCATCTGCATCGGCGGCGGCAGTGCCGGCTTCAACGCCGCGCGTGTTGCGGCCGGACTGGGCCGCAAGGTGGCCGTCATCGACGGCGCCCGGCAGCTAGGCGGTCTCTGCATCCTGCGTGGTTGCATGCCCTCGAAGACCCTCATCTACGCCGCAGAGATCCTGCACCACGCAAAACATGCCGGCCGCTTCGGCCTGAAAGTCTCCGGCGCCCGCGCCGACATGAAGGCCGTCCATGTGCGAAAGAAACGCATCATCGCCGACTTCGCCCGTTACCGGGTGGACGCGCTCGAAGGCGGCAAGTTCGACCTCTACCGCGCCTATGCGGAGTTCATCGACCCGCACACCCTGCGGCTCTCGGATGGCCGCAAGCTGCGGGGAAAACATTTTCTCCTCGGCACAGGCTCGAAGGTCAGTGTGCCGCCCGTGCCGGGCTTGCGCGAAGCCAAGGCATGGACAAGTGACGACGTGCTCGACCTCGATTTCCTGCCGAAAAGCGTGCTGGTCCTCGGCGGCGGCATCGTGGCCTGTGAACTGGCGCAATACCTTCATCGCATGGGCTCGAAGGTCACGCTCATCCAGCGCAGCCCGAACATCCTCCGCGATCACTCCGAAGAAGCATCATGCGTGGTGCAAAAGGCGTTCGTTGACGAGGGCATCGCGCTCTTCACCGACACCAAGCTCCAATCCGTCGCGTCGGGCAAGGACGGCTTCACGGCGAAGTTTCTCCACAACGGCAAGCTTGTCACCCGCCGCGCCGCGCACCTGTTCAACGCCCTCGGCCGCGAGCCCAACACCGCCAAACTAGGCCTCGCCGCCGCCGGGGTGAAAACTCTGCCCAACGGCCAGGTCGTCATTAACCGCTGGCAGCAGACCAGCGCACCGCACATCTACGCCGCGGGCGACTGCTCCGGTCCGGCCGAGATCGTCCACATCGCCATCGAGCAAGGCGTCCTCGCCGCCCGCCATGCCGCGAAAGTGAAAAACATCAAGCCCGTGGATTTTTCCCTGCTGCTCAATGTCGTCTTCACCGACCCGCAGCTCGCCACCATCGGCGCGCTGGAGCGCGACCTCGACGCCCGCGGCGTGAAATACCTCGTCGCCTCCTATCCGTTCAACGACCACGGCAAGTCCATCCTGATGGAGGCCAATTACGGCTACGTGAAGGTTCTGGCCGAGCCGAAGCGCGGCCGCATCCTCGGCGCCGAGATCGTCGGCAAGGACGCCGGCGAACTCATCCACGCATTCTCCACGCCGCTGGCGATGCACGCCACCGTGCACGACATGCTCCGCGCCCCGTGGTATCACCCCACCCTTGCCGAGATCGTCACCTATCCGCTCGAGGAGATCGCCGACCGGCTCAAATAGCCGCAGGCAACGTCCGCAACCCGCACAGGAGGCCATCCGGCCTCCTTTTTTATTGGCCGGCGCCGGCCGCCCGCAGACCGTGTTCTGGTTGGACAACAAACAGCCCGCCTCGTTGAGTCAGCAGCATGTCTGATCAGCAAAACTCCGTGCGTCCAACCTGGCTGCCCTGGCTGCTGTGCGCCGTGTTGCTGGTGCTGCATGCCACGCTGGCCACACGAAACTGGAAATCGGGTTTCCTGATCGGCCATGAATTCCGCCAGACCCAGACCGCCATTTCGGCCCGTTACATCCAGCAGGACGACGATTTCTCCCTCGCCTACCCGACACCGGTGCTCGGCAAACCTTGGTCGATTCCGATGGAATTTCCGCTCTACCAGTGGTGCACGGTGTGGCTGAGCAACACCACAGGTTGGCCGCTGACAGTGGCGGCGCGCACCATCAGTCTCGGCTGCTTTTACCTGACCCTGCCCGCGCTGTTGCTCCTGCTGCGCCGGCTTGGCTGCAGACCGGCCGAGGCTCTCATCGCCTTGGCGCCGGTGCTGGCCGCGCCCCTTTACATCTTTTATTCGCGCTCCTTCCTCATCGAATCGATGGCGCTGGCCGGTAGCGTCTGGTTTCTCGCCGCCTTCGTGGAAAGCCTCCAGCGCCGCCATCCCGGCTGGCTGGTGACCGCCATGGCCGCCGCCGTGGTCGCCGCCCTGGTCAAGGTGACGACCTTCCTCGTGTGGCTGGCTCCCGCGGCCGCCTACAGCCTCTGGTTCCTCGCCCGGATGTGGTGGACCTCCGGTCCGTCGAATTGGCGGGCGCTGCTGGGCACCGCGACGTGGATGATCACGGCCGTGGCCGGCGCCTGCGTGGCCGCGATCTGGTGGGTACATTTTGCCGATGCGGTCAAGGCGCTCAATCCTGCCGCGACCGCGTTTACCTCCACCAACCTGGCCTTCTTCAATTTCGGCAGTTGGAACGACCGGATCAGCCCGGCGGTATGGGGCAGGCTCACCAGCCAGTGGTCACAGGCCCTGGTGCCTTGGTGGTGCCTCGCGGCCGTGTTCGGCGCCACCATCCTTTGGGCCCGGACGGCATTGCCCGTGGCGCTGATGGGGCTGCTGATGGTGCTGTCCGCGCAACTTGCATTTCCGGTGCTCTACTCGCTGCACGATTACTACTATTATGCCACCGGGGTTGCGTTGCTCTGCTCCTTGGGCCTTGGCCTCGTCGCGTTGCTGCGCAATGCCCGCCGACGCTGGCTCGGTTGGGGCGCGTTGGTGTTGGTGCTCGGCGTGCAGTTGCACGGCTACTGGCAAGGCTACTATCAGTGGCAGAAGGTCCGGAGCGCCGGAGGCTCGGGCCTGGCGGACGCGCTCCGCAACACCACGCCGCCGGGCAGCGTCCTCGTCGTGATCGGCGACGACTGGAGTTCGATCCTGCCCTACACGGCGCAACGACGCGCCCTGATGATCCGCGCCGGCCTGCAGGAGGATGAGGCCTACCAGACCCGGGCCTTCGCCGACCTCGCGGGAGAAAAGGTGTCGGCACTGGTGGTCTTTACCGCCAAGTTCAACAACGCCACCATGATCAAACGGGCCGCCGCAGCCTTCGGCCTGGATGAGCATGTCACCTTCAGCTATCGCGACGTCGACGTCTATGTCGCGGAGGATTTGCGCGACCACGTCTTGACTCACATGGGCAGCAATGAGCATCCGTTCTACAATGAGGTCGTGATGCACGGCTCCCCCTCGCCCACAACAGCCGCGCCAGCGATCGACGGCGTGGAACGCACCGTCACTGTTGAGCAAGCCCGGCGATATTTTGCCGCGATGTCGCCCAAGCCGCGCCGCTACCGCTTCAACTACCCCCTCAACGCGTGGGAGGAAAATGAGCGACTGCTGCTCGGAGCCCATCCCGATTCGGAACTGATTTTCCGCGCGCCGGAGGGCGTCAGAACCATTGAATGCGAATTCGGCATCATGGAGGGCGCGCATACCGGCGCATCCGGACGGACGGACGGTGTGCAATTCACCATAACCGAGTATCGCACGGACGGCGGCACGGTGAAGTTGTTCGACCGCCTGCTGGATCCCTCCAACCGGACGGAGGACCGCGGAGTCCAAGCCTTGACCCTCCCCTGTCAGCCCGGCGCCGGCAGCGAGCTGCGTTTCACGACGGGCCCGGGGCCGCACGGGAGTTTTTCCTTTGACTGGGCCTATTGGCGGAAGATCGAGATCCGCTAGCGAGCGCCGGACCGGCTGCATTTTCCCTTTGCGAGGCGGCCGGGTTTGCGGTGAATTGGCCCATGTCCAATTACCAAGCCCCCGTCTTCCTCACTGATCTGCTCAAGGCCAAGTCTCCTTCCGGCGCCGAGGCGCAGGCCCAGGCCGTTTACGACAAATACGTCAAGCCGCATGCCGATGCCTACGCCAACGACGCCCTCGGCTGCCGCCTCGCCACCCTGAACGCGAAGGGCGGGCCGACGGTGATGTTCTCCGGCCACATCGACGAGCTCGGGCTCATCATCACCTACGTCAACAAGGACGGTTTCCTCTATTTCGACACCATCGGCGGCCATGACCTGAGCATCATCTCCGGCCGCCGTGTCATCATTCAGACGGCGGACGGCACCGTGAAGGGCGTCACGGGCAAGCGCGCCGTCCACCTGATGGACGAGGAGGACCGCAAGAAGGTGCCGAAGAAGCACGAGATCTGGATCGACATCGGCGCGAAGACCAAGGCCGAGGCCCTCACCCGCGTCGCCATCGGCGATGTCGCCACCTACGACCACGAATTCGAACTCATCAACGGTAGCATCGGCACGGCCCGCGCCTTCGACAACAAGGTCGGCGCCTACGTCGTCGGCGAGGCGCTCATCCGGCTGGCGAAGGAAAAAGCAAAGCTGAACGCGAAGATCGTCTCCGTCGCCACCACGCAGGAGGAGATCGGCGTCCGCGGCGCGACAACCTCGGCCTTCGCCGTCGATCCGCACGTGGCGCTCGCCGTGGATGTCGGCCACGCGACCGATCATCCCGATTGCGACCAGCGCAAGTTTGGCGAGACCACGCTCGGCGGCGGGCCCATCATCTGCCGCGGGCCGAACATCAACCCGAAGGTTTACGCACGGCTCATCGCGGTCGCGAAGAAGGCGAAGATCACCGTGCAGCTCGAGGCCGACCCGCGCCCGACCGGCACCGACGCCCGCGCCATCCAGATGGCCCGCGGCGGCGTGGCCTGCGGCCTGGTGTCGATCCCGCTGCGCTACATGCACACGCCCAGCGAGGTCGTGGACTTGGAGGACGTGGAGAACTGCGTGAAGCTCTTCGTCGCGTTCGCAAAGTCCATCGGCAAGGACGAAAGCTTTAACTGGTAGGAGAATTTACTGTGGGAGGGGCTTTATGCCCCGACTGATTGCGCGGCGTTCAAAGTCGGGGCATAAAGCCCCTCCCGCATTCAAAGTGACCAATTGACCCGACGCGCCAAACGGTCGCGCCTTACCCAAGTCACTTCCACCGGCGGATGATCGCGGCGACGGCCAGCGCGACCAACCCGGCGAGCAGCACATACGTCGAAGGCTCGGGAATGGCCGTGGCGATAAAGCCACTGTAATCCGCCATGCTCGCGGCGAAGGTCAGATTGGTGAAGACGGCGGTGTTCGCGGGCTGGCCGTCGGGCGTGGTGCCGTTATTGTAGGTGCCGACCGCGCTCATGATGCCGGCCAGATACCAAGTGCCGCCGGTCTTGTAGAAGACCGCGCCGCCGGAATCACCGGTGGCCCCCTGGGTGGAGCCGGCGGCATTCAAAAACTCCGTGTAGAAAGTGGCCGTCGTGCGCCCGCTGATGTCGACCGTGGTCGCACCGGCGACCACCGCGTCGCCCCACCGCATGCCGGTGCCCGAGACTTCGGTGTAGCCACCCGCATCACCGCCCGAGCCCACCACGGTCCAGGTGTCGGGATTGGTGGCGGTATTGATGGTCCATTGCGTGAAAGCGTCTTCCTTGAGGCCGTCGCCTACGAAACGCACGACGGCGTTCGTGCCAGGATTGGTGCCCGCCAGAGCGAGGGTGGCCAAACCGGGGTCGCTCGAGATGCGGAATAGCGTCAGGTCGCTCGCCGAACTGTCGCTGTTCAGCACAGTCACGGCGGAGCCGGGCACGTAATTGTAGGTCAGGCCGTCGAGAACCATGTTGCCGGCGCCAACGTGCGTGGCCGTGATGGCCCAGTAATTGCCGCCGTAGTTGCCGAGATAGACGCCGTTGCTCGCGACGTTGCCAAAACCGGGGTCGTCCGCCGGCGCGGAGGAATTCTGCGTGCCGTTGCCGCCAGCGATGACGATGGCACGGGTGGCGGGCGGGAAGACCAGAAGCGCAGCAAGGGCGATTGCGGCGGACTTCCTCATGCGAGCGAAACTCAGGCGGCGTTCTTGCCGGTGGCGGCGCCGCGGGCCAGCTTCTTGAGCTGCGGCTTCTTGCGGCCGTCGACCACCGCCTGGTCGATGACGACCTCGACGATGTCGTCGCGCTGCGGAAGGTCATACATGACCTCGAGCATGATCTTCTCAAGGATGGCGCGGAGAGCACGGGCGCCGGTCTTGAGCTCGATCGCGCGCTTGGCGATGGCCACGACGGCGTCGCGGGTAAAGCGGAGCTGCACGCCGTCCATCGCAAAAAGTTTCGAATACTGCTTCACCATCGCGTTCTTGGTGCGGAGCAGAACCTTCTCGAGGTCTTCCACGCGGAGCTGGTCGAGCACCGAGATGACCGGCAGGCGGCCGATGAACTCGGGGATCATGCCGAAACGGATCAGGTCCTCGGGGGCGACGCCGCGCATCATCTCGTCGGGCGTCAGCGTGTGGTCCTTGTCGTTGATGTGGAAACCGAGGGAACGCTGGCCGAGGCGCTTCTTGATGACCTCGTCGAGGCCGACGAACGCGCCGCCGCAGATGAAGAGGATGTTCGAGGTGTTGACCTGGATGTATTCCTGGTTCGGGTGCTTGCGACCGCCCTGCGGGGGGACGTTGCAGGTGGTGCCCTCGAGGATCTTGAGCAGCGCCTGCTGCACGCCCTCGCCGGAGACGTCGCGCGTGATGGAGACGTTCTCGGTGGTGCGGCGGATCTTGTCGATCTCGTCGATGTAGATGATGCCGCACTCGGCTTTCTTCACGTCGTAGTTGGCGGACTGGAGCAGGCGGAGGACGACATTCTCAACGTCTTCGCCGACGTAGCCGGCCTCGGTGAGCGTGGTGGCGTCGGAAATGGCGAACGGCACGTCGAGGATACGGGCGAGCGAGCGGGCCAGCAGGGTCTTGCCGGAGCCGGTGGGGCCGACGAGCAGGATGTTGCTCTTCTCGACCTCGACGTCGCTGAACTCGGCGGGCATCGACGAATTGTCGCGGGCCTGGCCGGCGGCGTCGTAGTTGAGACGCTTGTAATGATTGTAGACGGCGACAGAGAGGACCTTCTTGGCGTGATCCTGACCGATGACATGGTCGTCGAGGACCTTCTTGATCTCGGCCGGCTTGACCAGGCGGAAGGCCGGCTTGGCGGCGCCCTCGGCGACCGGAGCCTTCACCTCGCGGTCAATGATCGTCTTGCAGACGTTGACGCACGAGTCGCAGATGTAAACGCCCGGCCCCGCAATGATCTTGCGGACTTCCGCCTGCGACTTGCCGCAGAAGGAACAGAGCGTCATGCGCGAGGATTTGGCCATAAAGGTATATCGGCAGAGACCGGGCGTTAGTCGAGGGATTTTCCCGTCCGGGCCCGGTGATTAGAAGCTCAGGCGGCCGCAGTCGTCGCGGCGAGCTTCTGGGCGTCGCGGGTGGAGGCAACCACATGGTCCACAATGCCGTAGGTCTTGGCCTCCTCGGCGCTCAGGTAGTAGTCGCGATCGGAATCGATCTCGATCTGCTCGGCGGACTTGCCGGTGTGCTTGGCGATGGTTTCGTTGAGGGTCTTGCGCCAGCGGAGGATTTCCCGGGCCTGGATGGCGATGTCGGCCGCCTGGCCGCCCGCGCCGCCGGAGGGCTGGTGGATCATTACGCGGCTGTTGGGGAGCGCGAAGCGCTTGCCCTTGGTGCCGGCCGCGAGGAGCACCGTGCTCATGCTGGCCGCCATGCCGATGCAGTAGGTGACGACGTCACACTGCAGAAAGTTGATCGTGTCGTAGATGGCCATGCCGCCCGTCACGACGCCGCCGGGGGAATTTATGTAAAGGTGGATGTCCTTCTTCGGGTCCTCCATCTGGAGAAACAGCAATTGCGCGATCACGAGGTTCGCCACCATGTCGTCGATCGGCGTGCCGATGAAGATGATGCGATCCTTGAGGAGGCGGCTGTAGATATCCATCGACCGCTCTCCGCGGCCGGTGTTTTCGAGGACGATTGGGACGTAGTAGCTCATGCTTTGGCGGTGGCCGTCTTGACGGTAGCCCGGGAGACCAGAAAATCAAGGGCCTTGTCGAACAGCATTTGCTGCTGGATGGCGCGCAGCTGCTCGCGGTCTTTGCCGAGGTCCTTCGCGATCTTGTCCGGCTTCTGGCCGGAGCGCATGGCCTCGCGCATGATCCAATTGTTGAAATCTTTCTCCTCGACCTTGAGTTTCTCGGCCTCGGCGATCTTCGCGAGCATGAGCTGGACCTTGACGCGGGCCACGGCGGCCTTGCTGGCGCTGTCGTAGAGCTCCTTCTTGTTCTGCTCAAACTGCTCCTGCGGGATGCCGCGGCGCATGTTCTCCTCGATGAACTGACGGAGCACGCCGTCGCGCTCGGAGGCGACGAGGCTGTCGGGCACCGGGAAATTCGCCTGCGACACGAGGGCGTCGGTGACCTGACGGCGCTGCGCGGACCGGTTCTCGTATTCCTTGCGCATTTTCAGGTTGGTGCGGGTCTGCGATTTCAGGCCCTCGAGATCGTCGGCTTGGTTGGCCTTGAAGAAAGCCTCGTCCATTTCCGGCAGCACGCGCTCGCGCACTTCCTGGATCTCGATGGCGTAGCTGACGGTCTTGCCGGCCAAGGCCGGCACCGCGGCGAATTCCGCCGGGAAAGTGATGGCGACGTCCTTCTTGTCCCCGGTCTTCAGGCCGGCGATCTGCTTGGACATGCCGGGGAGCAGGCCCTCGTTGGCGCCCTCAACCTCCTCCCATGTCTGGGGAGCGGCAGCGTAGATCGCCTTGTCGGCGACGAATTCGGTGAGCGGCTTGCCATCGAGCGTGCCCGTGTAGCCGAAGCGCACGTAATCACCCTTCGCGGCGGCGCGCTCGGCGACCTTGAAATCGGCGCGCTCGGCCCGCAGCCCCTCGATCACGGTGTCGACCTCGGCGTCGGTCGGTTCGGTGGACTGGACCTCGGTGACGAGGCCGTTGTAGTCCGGCAGCTTGATCTCCGGGCGCACGTCCACGGTCAGCTTGATGGCGGCGGACAGGCCGGGCTCGATCGAACCCTCCTCGACATCGACGAGCGAAAGCACCTCGAGCTTCGACTGCTCGAGACCGTCACGGTAAGCCTTGCCGATGACCTTCTGCTTGAATTCTTCCTTCAGGTGCTTCTCGAAGCGCTTGGCGACCATGGCGGCCGGAGCCTTGCCGGGACGGAAGCCGGGCAGGCTGACCTCCTTGGTGATTTCGCCGAGGATGGTGTTGTATTCACCATCGACCTCACCCTTGTCGAGGGTGACGGTCAGCGTTTTGCGGGTCTCGTTGATATCGGTTATTTGGACATTCACGGCTTAAAATTCGACGGGTTTCTGAGTGGAAAAGAGGTCGAGGTAAGTCACCCCCGCCGGCCCGGTCAAGGCCTCATTCAATTTGGCGCGCCGCCGAATCCCGCTTGGACTTTTGGCCGGCAGCACCCAAAGTGCCCGAGCGATGGCCACCTTCGCCCAACTCCTTGCTCATCACCGCGGTATCCTCGTGCTCGACGCTGCGTCGCAAAGCACGCAGACCGGCCTCCTGCGCGCGAACGCGCCCGGGATCTGGCACCGCACCCCGGAGGAAGCCGGCAACGGGATTTTCGCCGGCACTGCCGCCGTGCTCAAGGAAGCCGGGCTGACCCTCGGCGATATCGATGCCTTCGCCTACTGCGAGGGCCCCGGCTCGATGCTCGGCACGCGGACCATCGCGATGGCATTGCGGACTTGGCAGGTTTTGCTTCCGCGCCCGGCCTACGCCTTCCAGAGCCTGGCCGTTGCCGCCCGGACCGAATGGACGCAAAAACCCCGCGCTTTTACCGTCATCGCCGACGCCCGCCGCGACACGTGGCATGTGCAATCGGTCCGCGCGGACGGATCGCTCGCTCCGTTGCAGCGCGTGCCCGCGGCCGATCTGCCCGCCGGAGAACTCGTCACCCCGGAAAACTTCCGGGCGTGGGCGGCGCTCCCCCGCCCCGCTGCCACCGTCAGCTACGATCTCGCCAAGCTTTTCCCGGCGCTCGGCGACGGTGATTTTCACATCAGTGAGGCTCCCGACGCCTTCCAGCACGAGGCTCCCGCCTACAAGAAATGGTCGGCCCAGGTGCATAGCGCCGCGACCGCCACGCCCCGATAATTCATGACCGCCTTCCTTTGCATACCGACGATTCCACGGCGAGGTCGCCGTGGCTCCAGTGGAGCGCGGGCGACCCCGCCCGCGGCCTCGTCCGCCCGGTTTCACGTTCGGGAAAACCCATGACCGCTTCCGCCCAACTCCCGCGCCGCTGCTGGGTCGAGATCGACCTCGCCGCCCTCGAGCGCAACCTGAAGCTCATCCGCGCGAGCCTGCCGCCGCACATCAAATACGTCGCGGTGGTCAAGGCCGACGCCTACGGCCACGGCCTGCCCCAGGTCGCGGCGCGGCTCATGCATGCCGGCGCCGACCTGTTCGCCGTCGCCAACATCGCCGAGGCCGTGGCGCTGCGCGAGCTGAGCACGGACTGGCCCGTTTTGCTGCTGAGTCCCGTGCTGCCCGATGAAGACCGTTATCTCGCCGAGAACGATCTCGCGGCCACCGTCTCGTCCGCCGGTGAAGTCGCCCGCTTCGACGCCGTGGGTCGCGCCGCCGGCAAGCCGATCGCCGTCCACCTCAAGATCGACACCGGCATGGGCCGGCTCGGCGTGTGGCACGAGCAGGCGCGCGGGGTTTACGAACAGATCCGCCTGGCCAAAGGCGTGCGCCTGGCGGGGGTGTTCACGCACTTCTCCAGCGCGGACGAGGACCCGGCGTTCACGGAGGAACAGCGGCGCGTCTTTCTCGCCGCTCTCGCCAGTTTCCCGGATTTCGACGCGACGGGGCTCTACATCCATGCCGACAACAGCGCGGGCTTGGAGACCACGCCGGGGCGCAGCGTTTTCAACGCCGTGCGCGTGGGCCTGCTGCAGTTCGGCATCCTCCCCCACCCGCACTCGCTGCTCGCCCGCGTGCACGCGGAGCCGGTGTTCAGTTTCCATACCCGCGTCGGCCTGGTGAAGGAACTCCCCGCCGGCACCGGCATCAGCTACGGCCGCACCTTCACGCTCCGCCACCCCTCCACCGTGGCGATCCTCACCGCCGGTTATGGCGACGGCATCGCGCGCGCCTGCAGCAACCGCGCGCACGTGCTCATCCACGGCCAGCGTTGCCCGGTTCTCGGCCGCGTCACCATGGACCAGACGATCGTCGATATCACCGGCGTCAGCGAGAAGGTGAATTGCGGCGACGCGGTCGTTCTCGTCGGCCGGCAGGGTGCGGGTGAAATCAGCATTTCCGAATTCAGTGATTGGTCCGACTCGATTCCTTGGGAAACCTTGTGCTCCGTGACGAAACGCGTGCCGCGCCTGTATCGCACGGCTCTCGGCATCTGAAAAATCTTGGCTCAGTCCGAGGGCGCCGGATGGACAAAAGATAAACGGCAGCCAAACAAGTCCGCCTAGGGTGATTCATGTGATGCCTGGCCAGTCTTCAGCTTGATAACAACTGGATCGCATGATGCTGATTACCAGACCTTAAAGTCACTTGTTGATTTGCATCTGAAAGCAATGAATCACAAGGGAATAACCAGTATATGCCATTGACGCTAGGGTTTATCACCTATTAGTTCTTAAGCCGGTGAAAGAGGCATACACTAATGCTGAATCGGAGCCTGGCCGTGGACTGCGGTTGGTTGTTCTCGTTGGGCTGATTCTCATCAGTTCCATTCCCGCATTTGCCCAGTTCACCTATTCCGAAGACTTCAAGAATTCGACCGCGGCAGGCTGGGTGCTCGATCCTGCCGGAAACTCCACGCCGGCTCCAATCCTGACCTCTGGCGCCACCGGCCGAACCGGCGATCCGGAAGGCGTCGGCAACACCATCGATCCATCAGGTGCCGGCTGGTTGCGACTGACGAACGACTCAACCAATCAACACAACGCCGTCTACTTCGACACGCCCGTCCCCTCCGCCGGCAACAGCGTGACCATCAACTTCGGCATGAACCTGTGGGGCGGCAACGACTACAACAACACGGGCGCCGACGGCCTCACCTTCTTTCTCTACGACGCCTCGAAGGAGTTCGAGGTCGGCGCCCGGGGCGGCGCTCTGGGTTACGCACAGATGGACGCTGTGGGTGGCACCATCCTGCATGACGGCCTCAACGGCGGCTGGGTCGGCATCGCCTTCGATCCCTACGGCAATTTCTCCACCGGTGGCGTGGTCGACGATCCGAACAACGCCATCACCGAAGGCAAGCTGGGCGGCCTCCTTACGCTCCAGCCCAACACGGTCGCCGTGCGCGGCCCTGGCCAGGGCATGGACGGCTACGACTACCTCGCCGGCACCGGCAATCGCGACTACACCGACACCGGCAACGCCACCACCCTCGACGCTGGCGACGGCACCGTCCCGGATCTGCCCTACACGATGGCCTTTTCCGACGCCTCTTCGCGTCCCAACCAGAGCACGCAATACCGCAACGTCTCCATCACCTTCGACGAGAATTCCCAGCTGAGCGTCAGCATGCAATTCGGGGAGGACGGCCTGTGGTATGACGTCCTGAACGTCGACCTGAGTTCCTTCGTCCGGCCCGAGCAGCTGAAGATGGGTTTCGCCGCCGGCACCGGTGGCGGCACCCTGGTCGCGGAGATCGGCGGCATGCTCTCCGTCACCGCCACCGCCGGCAGCGGCAATTTCGTCTGGGACAACGGCGAAGGCCCCTCCTTCAAGATCTGGGGCACCAGTGAAAACGACCCGCTCAACTGGGCCGGCAACACCAACCCCACGCTCAAGTCCAACGTCCTGTTCAACAGCACCTACGTCACCACGGCCCAGAACATCGACGTCACCGGCAGCGACAAGGTGATCAAGAACATGTATTTTGGCGGCACCCACGCCTACACGCTCACGACCAGTGACGAGCGCAAGCTCATCTTCGACTCCGACAGCATCGGCGTGCCCACGAGCATCAACCTCACGAACGACGCGGGCGGCAACGCCGACCACACGATCGGCATGGACGTGCTCATGAACAAGAACCTGGAGGTGAACAACAACATCTCCGCCCTCACGAACACCTTCACGATCAGCGGCAACATCGACACCAACGGCAACGGCCTCGCCATGAAGGGCGTCGGCCGGACCGTCCTCTCCGGCGTCATCTCCGGCACGGGCACTCTGGGCAAATACGACAGCGGCACCACCGTCATCTCCGGCGCCGGCGCCAACACCTACACCGGCGCCACCACGATCAACGCCGGCATCCTCCAGATCGAGAAGAACACCGCGCTCGGCTCCACCGCCGCCGGCACCACCGTCAACAGCGGCGGCACCCTCGCTCTCAACGGCACCGGCCTCTCCGTCGCCGAGGGCCTCACGCTCAACGGCACCGGCTCCGCCAGCCAGGGAGCCCTCTACAATTCCACCGGCACCAATACCTGGACCGGCACCGTCGCCCTCGGCGGCGACACCAGCATCGGCGCGGCCTCCGGCACCACGCTCACCGTGTCCGGCGTGGTCTCCGGCGCCGACGGCAACGACCTCACCAAGGCCGGCACCGGCACCCTCGTCCTCTCCGGCACCAATACCTACTCCGGCGCCACCAACATCACCGCCGGCACCCTGGCCATCTCCAACGAAAACAATCTCGGCGGCAGCCCCGGCAGCTTCAACGCCGCCCAGCTGAATCTCGACGGCGGCACCCTCCGCACGCAAACGAACACCGTCACGATCAACGACACCAACCGCGGCGTCACGGTCGGCGCCGCCGGCGGCACCTTCGACACCCAGAGCGACCTCGCCATTGCCAACGCCGTCGCCGGCGCCGGCACGCTGACCAAGACCGGCACCGGCACCCTTACCCTCTCCGGCACGAACACCCATTCCGGCGCCGTCGCCATCGCCTCCGGCACCCTCGCCGCCAGCGGCGGCAGCGCCATCGGCGACACCTCCGCCGTCACCATCGCCTCCGGCGCCACCTTCAGCACCGCCGGCTCGAGCGAGACCGTCGGTTCCATCGCCGGCACCGGCAACATCAGCCTCGGCACCGGCACCACCGCGCTCACCGTCGGCAACAACGGCACCTCCACCAGCTTCTCCGGTGTCATCTCCGGCGGCGCCAACGCCGATCTCGTCAAGACCGGCGCCGGCACGCTGACGATGTCCGGCACCAACACCTTCACCGGCAACCTCCAGCTCAACTCCGGCACCGTCGCCCTCGGCGCCAACAATGTCTTCAACGACGCCGCCAGCCTCGTCCTCAATGGCGGCACCTTCGCCACCCATAGCGGCGGCACCGGCTTCAGCGACACCTTCAACGACCTCTCCCTCCTGGCCAGTTCCGCCCTCGACTTCGGTTCGCTGGCCGGCGTGCTCACCTTCGACGCCGCCGCCCGCACCGCCGGCACGCTCACCATCTACGGCTGGGCCGGTGACATCTCCGGCGGCGGCGCCAGCCAGGTCATCTTCAGTTCCGATCCCACCGGCTTCACCGGCAGCCTCGACCAGATAACCTTCGACGGCTACGGCGCCGGCGCCACCCGTCTCGGTTCCGGCGAGATTGTGCCGCTCACCGGCACCGTGTTCACCTGGAACGCCGCCGGCACCACCTGGGCCACCAATGCCAACTGGGACTCCAGTCCCGACGGTTTCCCGGGCGGCACCGGGCATACCGCCATCTTCGGCGACGCCATCACCAGCAACCTGACCCTCTCCCTCGCCGCCAACCGCACCCTCGGTTATCTCGTCTTCAACGACGACAACAACGTCCTCCTCCAGAACAACAATCTGCTCTTCAACGTCAGCGCCGGCGCCGCCCAGCTCAACGTCAACAACACCGGCAGCGCCACCATCTCCTCCGCTGTCGGCCTCAACGACAATCTCAGCATCAACCAGAATTCCACGGGCACCCTCACGCTCTCCGGCAACATCAGCAACCAGTCCGGCAACAACACCATCACCGTCGGCGGCTCCGGCAACACCACCATCAGCGGACAGATCAACACCGGGACCGGCGGCCTGACCAAGACCGGCACCGGCACCCTCACCCTCTCTTCCTCCGACAACGATTACACCGGCCGCACCATCATCAACGGCGGCGTCCTCGCCATCAGCACCGAGGACCACCTCGGCAACAACCCCGGGGCCTCGGTCGCCAACCAGCTCACCCTCGACGGCGGCACCCTGCGCACGCAGACCTCCGCCGTCACCATCAACGACGCCAACCGGGAGATATTCATCGGCAACGCCGGCGGCACCTTCGACACCGTCACCAACCTTACCGTCGCCAACACCAACGTCATCTCCGGCGCGGGCACCATCACGAAGACCGGAAGCGGCATCCTCACCCTGTCGGCCACCAACACCCACACCGGCGATTTCGTGATCAACGCCGGCACCTTGGCCACCTCCGGTGGCGCCGCCATCGGCAACGCCGCCACGGTCACGATCAACGGCGGCACCTCCATCTGGCAGACCGGCGCCGCCGAGACCGTCGGCAACATCGCCGGCGACGGCCAGATCGTCTTCAGCACCTCCAACACCCTGACCGTCGGCAGCGCCGCCAACAGCACCTTCACCGGCACCATCGTCGACAACGCCAACACCGGCATCCTCACCAAGGCCGGCACCGGCACCCTCACGCTCGCCGGCGCCGGCGCCAACACCTACGACGGCGCCACCAACGTCACCGTCGGCACCCTGAACATCCAGAAGGCCACCGCCCTCGGCTCCACCGCTGGCAATACCGCCGTCTCCACCGATGCCGCCCTCGAGCTGGAACACGTCACCGGAATCGCCGTCGGCGCCGAGGCCCTGACGATTGCGGGCACCGGCGTCTCCAACAACGGCGCCCTCCGCAGTGTCGCCGGAGCCAACAGCATGACCGGCAACATCACCCTCACCGGCACCACGGAAATCCAGGCCGAGTCCGGGTCCAGCCTCACGCTCTCCGGCGGCATTTCCTCCGGTTCCTCCCAAAACCTCGTCATCGACGGCGCCGGCAACACCACCCTCTCCGGCGTCCTCGCCGCCACGGTCGGAACGCTCGACAAGAACGGCGACGGCACCCTCACCCTCTCCAACACCAACCTCTACACGGGCGCCACCACGCTTCATACCGGCACCACCGCCATCACGAATGGCGCCGCCCTCGGCGCCACCGGCGCCGGCACCACCATCAACAGCGGCGCGACCCTCGCCCTTTCCGGCGGCATCACGGTCGCCGAGAACCTCACCACCTACGGCCAGGGCGTCGGTTCCCTCGGAGCCGTCCGCAACACCGCTGGCGACAATACGCTCTCCGGCACCGTCACCCTCAGTTCCGAGACATTTTTTGGCGTCGACAGCGGCACCATCCTGACCAGCACCGGAGCCATCGGCGGCACGGCCGGCCTCGCCAAGCACGGCGCTGGCACCCTCGTTCTCGACAGCGCCACCGCCAATAATTACGACGGCACCACGGCCATCGCCGCCGGCACCCTGGAGGTGCGCCGCTCCACGTCCCTCGGCGACTTCAACGCCACCACCATCGCCAGCGGCGCCACCCTCAGGCTCAACGGCTCCGGGCTGAGCATCAACGAGAACCTCACTGTCACCGGCACCGGCGTCTCCGCCGCCGGCGCGGTCCAGAGCACCGGCGGCAACAACACCCTGTCCGGCGCCGTCAACCTGACGGGCCACAGCAGCATCAGCTCGACCACCGGCACCAGCCTCACCCTGAGCGGTGTCGTCGGAGGCGACTTCAACCTCATCAAGGACGGCGCCGGCGATCTCACCCTGGGCAATGCCGCCAACACCTACACGGGCACCACCACGGTGCGCAACGGCTCCCTCACCGTCACCCAGAACGCCCCCAGCGGGACCAACGGCGCGCTCGGCAACGCCATTTCCATTGTCCAGCTCGGCGACGCCGGCAGCACCGGCAACGTCTCCCTCCTCGCCGGTGGCAGCGGCGGCGTCACCGTGGGCCGCCAGATTTCCGTCAACAACTTCGGCACCGGCACTACCATCGGAGGCAGCAACACCACCGGCACGAATACCTTCAGCGGCAACATCACCCTCGGCAAGGACGCCAGCCTCACCGCCGCCTCCGGCGGCACGGTCAACGTCAGTGGTGTCATCAGCGGCGGCGGCGCGATCGCGAAGACCGGTGACGGCACCGTCCTCCTCAGCGGCGCGAACACCTACGCCGGCTCCACCACCGTCTCGACCGGCACGCTGCAGGTCACCCATGCCAACGCGCTCGGCTCCACCGCCGCCGGCACCACCGTCAGCGGCACCGGCGCCGCCCTCGCCCTGAGCGGGGATATCACCCTCGCCTCCGGTGAGAACCTGACCCTCAACGGCACCGGTGTTTCCAGCGCCGGCGCGCTCACCAATGTCTCGGGCGACAACACCGTGGCCGGGACCATCAGCCTGGCCAGCGCGACCAGCATCGGCTCCCAGGCCGGCAGCCTCACCCTGGCCGGGGTCATCAGCGGCACCGGCGCCCTTGCCACGACGGGCGCCGGCAACATCACCCTCACCGGCAACAACACCTTCACCGGCGCCACTACCATCGGCGGCACGGGCACGGTCACGTTGAGCGGCGGCGGTTCGCTGGCGGCGACCACCAGCCTCACCCTCAACAGCAGTTCGATCCTCTCCCTCGGCGCGAGCAACCAGATCAACGACTCCGCCAACCTCACCCTCTCCGGCGGCACCCTCCTCCTCAACGGCTACCAGGATGTCCTCGCCAACCTCACGCTCACCGCCAGCACCACCTCCATCGTCAATTACCTCAACGAGTCTTCCCTCCTCCGTTTCACCGGCACCGGCACCGCCGGCCTCGGCAGCCAGCTGACCATCGACAACTGGGCCGGCAATCCCACCACGGGAGGCAGCAGCAACTACGGTCTCCTCTTCAACACCCAGGCCGAGGCCCTCGCTCTCGAAAACAACGTCCTCTTCAACGGCTGGACCACCCTCGGTAACAACAGCGTGATCGCCAACGGCAGCTATTGGGAAATCGTCCCCATCGTCACCGTCAAGGAATGGAACATCACCGGCGGCGGCAACTGGGACACCTCGGGCAACTGGACGCCCGCCGGCGAGCCCGACAGCACCGCCGCCATCGCCCTCCTCGGCGACAGCATCACCGCCGGCACCACCGCCAGCATCAGCAATTCAGCCTCGGGCACCGACGCCGACACCGTCTCCAAACTGATCATCGCCACCACCGGCGCCCGCAACTACACGATCACGGGCACCGCCACCGAGTATCTGGAGTTCAACGCCTCCGGCGGCACCGCCCAGCTCCTCGTCTCCGGCGACGGCCAGCACACCATCAGCAACAATGTCCGCGTCAGCACCGACACCGTCATCACCAACGACGGCACCGCCACCACCCCGCTGACCATCTCGGGCGCCGTCGACCTGCGCAACGGCGCCTCCAGCGACCTCACCGTCTCCGGCTCGGGGGCCACCCGCATCACGGGCGTCATTTCCAACAACACCGCCGGCGCAACGCTTCTGAAAACCGGCACCGGCACCCTCACCCTCAACGGCAACAATACCTTCTCGGGCGGCACCACCCTGCGCAACGGCTCCCTCATCCTCAATCACGCCAACGCCACCGGCAGCGCCGGCACCATCGTCGTCAATGACGCCGGCACCTCGGGCGCGATGAACACCAGCCTGCTGATCGGCACCGACGGCGTCACCGTCTCCAAGGCCATCACCGTGGGCAGCCAGGGCGCCACCACCACCCTCGGCGGCGCCACCACCCTCACCGCCGGCACCGACGACGTCACCTTCTCCGGCAACATCAGCCTCGGCAAGACCGTCGCGCTCAACGCCTCCGGTTCCTCCCTCGCCACCTTCAGCGGCGTCCTCTCCGGCGCCGGCGGCCTGGACAAGATCGGGGACGGCACCGTCCGCCTCAGCGGCGGCTCGGCGAACACCAACACCGGCGACGTCTCCGTTTCCGCCGGCACCCTGGAAATCACCAAATCCGTCGCCAACGGCGCCATCGGCGACAACGCCGCCGTCACCGTCGCCAGTGGCGCCACCCTCAAGTTCAACAACGGCCAGAACGAGACCATCGGTTCCCTCGCCGGTGCCGGCACGGTGGACAACGCCAATGCCACCGCGATGACGCTCACCGCCGGCGACAACA
>Ga0255338_1001152_pt1 | contig 55073 bp, 40 predicted proteins | sample MeOH1_35cm_T4_19_FD_203715 | JGI IMG/M metagenome (GOLD analysis project Ga0255338, IMG submission 203715) | Sandy soil microbial communities from University of British Columbia, Vancouver, Canada - MeOH1_35cm_T4_195 | ecosystem: Engineered > Artificial ecosystem > Sand microcosm > Unclassified ... | reverse complement strand
GGCAAGGGCACGCTCGTCAAGGTGACGCTGCGCAACCAGAAGGGCAAGGCGGTGCTGGACTTCAAGGGCATCCCGGTGGAGCAGGTGCTCCAGCTGGCCGAGGCGCTCACGAGCGAGCTGCCCCCGGCCAACGAGCTGCCAAAGCCGCCGCTGCCCTCGTGACGCCCACTCCGTAAATGACGGCCCCGCGTTCCCGCAGTGGGGGGAGCGCGGGGCTGTCTCTCACGCTTTCGCCGCCGCCACCGCGGGCTCCACGCCCAGCAGCCGCGTCAGCTTCGGCTGCACCCCGAAGGAGCCCAGCAGCGTCTCCAGCTTCGCCCGCGCCGGACGGTTCTCCTTGTGCACGCGCCGCCCGAGGATCAGCTCGTTCTTCAGCGAGTGCTCCCAGCCCGTCAGCTCCGTCACCGTCACCTGGTAGCCGAACGACTCCAGCGTCATCGCGCGAATCACGTTCGTCAGGTGCGAGCCGAACTCGCGCCGGTGCCAGGGGTGCTGGAAGAGCATCCCCAGCGTCGTCTCCACCTCGGGCCGCTTGCCCTTGAGCTGCGCGGCCACCTCCGCCTGGCAGCACGGCACCACCGCCACGTAGTCCGCCCCATGCTGGATGGCGGCCGCCAGCGCGTCGTCCGTCGCCGTGTCACAGGCGTGCAGCGCCGTGAGCAGGTGGATGCGCTCCGGCCACTTCGCCCCCTCCAGGTGCGCCGTCTGGAACTCCATCCGCGTGAAGCCCAGGCGCTGGGCCCGCTCCTTGGCGCGCTCGGTCAGCTCCGGGCGGCCCTCCACCGACAGCAGGGTGCCCGCGGGCGCGTCCTTCAGGAACAGCTCATAGAGGATGAAGCCCAGGTAGGCGTTGCCGCTGCCCGCGTCCACCACCACCGGCGAGGGGTAGCGCGACTGGATGTCCTCCAGCGCCGGGCGCAGCAGCCCCACCAGGTGGTTGACCTGCTTGAGCTTGCGCAGGGCATCCGCGTTGAGGTGCCCCTCGCGCGTGAGCAGGTGCAGCTCACGCAGGAGCGCCGGGGACTGGTCCGGCAGCAGCTCGCGCCGGACCTGGGGAGCCTTGACGTTGCGCCTCAGACGGACACCACCTCGGACACCTCGGGGATCAGCTCACGCAGCCGCCCCTCGATGCCCATCTTCAGCGTCGCCGTCGAGGACGGGCAGCCGCTGCATGAGCCCTGCATATGAAGGTAGACGATGCCGTTCTCGAAGCGGTCCAGGGTGATGTCCCCGCCGTCCTGCGCCACCGCGGGGCGGATCTCCGCGTCGAGGATGTCCCGGATGCGGTCCTCCACCGAGCCGCTGCCTCCGCTGCCCGAGGCCGCTCGGGCCGCCGCCACCGCCGCCTCGTCCACCACCGGCTCGTCGGAGCCCAGGTGCGAGTCCAGCGTGGCCATCACCTCGTCATTGAGCTCGTCCCACTCGCCCTCGTCGCCCTTCGTCACGGTGACGAAGTTGAGGCCCACCATCACCGCCGTGACGCCCTTGACGTCCATCAGCTTGCGGGCCAGCGGGGACTTCTTCTCGGCGTCCTCCCGATTGGTGAAGTTCACCGCACCGCTGGCGACCAGGCGCCGGTCCACCACGTACTTCAAGGTGCTGGGGTTCGGGGTCCACTCGAGCTGGATGTTCACCGACATATGTGTACGCTCTCCTGTCTCTCTCCTCTAAGGCGCCCGAGGCCCCATAGCAACCCGGACCCCTGGGAAGCAAACGGCCCCCACCCTGTTGGTCCCTTCCTACCCAGGGGGGCCCGGTCGAATGGGCCACAACTGGACTCCAGGATGTAGAGCCCGACGTGGGGATCGGTGTATGACAACCGAACTCAAGGAACTTCCCTTATGGAGCCGAAGCTTCCAACCCGCCCGCCCATGGAGCCCCGAGCGCTGCCGCGTATCCCGGTCAGCGTGATGGAGGGGCTCTTCGTTCGCGGCCTCAAGGCTGAGGGGCGGCTGGCGGAGCGTCTTCTCTCCTATGGGTACGACATCAAGAAGCCCGAGGTGAGCTACTCGGTGCTCACCTACCAGCGCTGCGTCAACGCCGCCCGCGCCGAGGTCTTCGGCCACCTGGGCGATGAGGAGGCCTACCGGCTGCTCGGGCGCAAGCTGGTGGACGGCTTCCTGGAGACGCTGGTGGGCAAGGTGGTGGCCGTGGCCATGCCGATGATCGGCCCGGCCCGCGTGGTGGAGCGCCTCCCTCGCTACTGCGCGATGATGGGCCGCGGCGAGATGGAGGTCCGCATCACCCCCGCGGGCGAGACGGCGCGCCGCATCTACTTCGGCGACATCTACAACCGCCCGGAGTTCCTGGCCGGCGCCCTCGAGGTCGGCCTGGAGCACGCGCACGTCAAGCCCACCGTCACCGTGGAAGATCGAACCGCCGAGGGCTACCGGCTCTTCCTCCGCTGGTAGCTCCCCGGCCCGCTCTCTGGCGAGCCCCTGCCCCGGCCGTTATAGGCTCGCGCCACCTCTCGCGTGCCGATGTCCAGCTCCCTCCCGCTCACCCTCCGCGTCCACCGCGCCATCACCGAGCTCCCTCGCGGGGCCTGGGATGCGCTGCTCGACGCCGAGGCCGTGCCCTTCCTGGAGTGGGCCTTCCTGGCGGCGCTGGAGGAGGGCGGCTGTGCCGTCCCCGAGCGGGGCTGGCACCCGCGCCACCTGACGCTGTGGCGGGGCTCGCGCCTGGTGGCCGCCGCGCCCGCATACCTCCGGGATGACAGCGACGGGGAGTTCGTCTTCGACGGGGCCTGGGCCACCGCCGCCGGGCGCCTGGGCCTGCGCTACTACCCGAAGCTCGTCCTGGCCATCCCCTTCACCCCCGCCACGGGCCGCCGCGTGCTCGTGGCCCCCGGGGAAGACCGGGCCGCCCGGGAGGCCGAGCTGTACGGCGCCGCCCTGGAGTACGCCCGCGCCGAGCGGCTCTCGGGGCTCCACGTCCTCTTCCACACCGAGGCTGAGGCCGCGAGCCTGGAGGCCGCCGGCTTCGCGCTGCGCCTGGGGGTGCAGTACCAGTGGACGAACGCGGGCTACCACACGCTGGAGGACTTCCTCGGGCGCTTCCACTCCAAGCGGCGCACCCAGCTGCGGCGGGAGCTGCGCGCCCCCGAGAGCCAGGGCATCACCGTGCGCACGCTGCGCGGCGAGGAGCTGGCCGAGCTGACGCCGGACGAGCTCTTCCGCCTGTACGCCACCACGGTGGACAAGTACCCGTGGGGCCGGCGCTTCCTCACCCCGGACTTCTTCGCCCGGCTGCTCGCCACCTTCCGCCACCACTGCGAGTTCGTGGAGGCCCGTCGGGGAGGACAACGCATCGCTGGTGCGTTCAACTTCACCAGCCCCGGCGTCCTCTATGGCCGCTATTGGGGCTGCTTCGAGGAGCACCCCTTCCTGCACTTCAACGTCTGCCTCTACCATCCCCTCCAGGAGGCCATCCTCCACGGCCTGAGCCGCTTCGAGCCTGGGGCGGGGGGGGAGCACAAGCTGACCCGGGGCTTCGAGCCCCACATCACCTACAGCGCGCACCTGCTCCTTCACCCTGGACTCGACCGGGCAGTGCGTGCCTTCCTGCTCCAGGAGCAGGCGGCCGTGCGTGCTGGCCTGCCACGGTGGCAGGCGGAGACTGGTTTCAAAGAGGAGAGCTGAAGCGCCGGAAGCGCTTGAGCGTCTTAGGAAGAGCCCATGGCCCAGAAGTTCGAAAACGACGAGAACGTCGTTACAGAGACCCAGCACGAGAAGAAGCTCAAGAAGCCGACGCTCTACAAGGTGCTCCTGCACAACGACAACTACACGACGCGGGAGTTCGTGGTGGCCGTCCTCAAGGAGGTCTTCCACAAATCCGAGACGGATGCCGTGCAGATCATGCTCCACGTTCATTACAACGGCATCGGCGTGGCGGGCGTTTATACGTATGAAGTCGCCGAGACGAAGATCAAGATTGTAGAGGCCGCAGCCCAGGACAATGGGTTCCCGCTGCGCCTCTCGATGGAACCAGAGGAAGGTTGAACCGTGGCTGGACCGCTGATTGCCAAGGAGTTGCAGACGAGCTTCCGCAACGCGCTCGAAGAGGCGCGGAAGATGCGGCACGAGTACCTCACGCTCGAGCACCTGTTGCTCGCGCTGACGAAGGACGCGCGCACGCGCGAGGTGCTCAAGGCGTGCGGCGCCAACGTCAAGCGCCTGCAGGAGCGCCTGGAGACCTTCCTGGAGGAGACGGTCGAGCGCCTGCCCGAGGATGCGGAGGCCGAGCCCCAGCAGACCATCGGCGTGGAGCGTGTGCTGCACCGCGCCGCGATGCACGCGCTGTCGGCCGAGCAGAAGGTCATCGACGGCGGGGACATCCTGGTGGCCATGTTCCGCGAGGAGGAGAGCCACGCGCTCTACGTCCTCCAGCAGGAGGGCGTCACCCGGCTGGACTTGCTCAACTACATCTCCCACGGCGTCTCCAAGGACGGCTCCCCGTCCGAGGGCGGTGAGCCGCGCAACGTGCCGGCCGGGGATGACGAGGACGGCGAGTCCTCGAAGAAGAGCCCGCTGGAGGCGTACACCACCGAGCTCAACAAGGAGGCCAAGGAGGGGCGGATTGACCCGCTGATTGGCCGCGAGAAGGAGCTGGAGCGCACCATCCAGGTGCTGTGCCGGCGCCGGAAGAACAACCCGCTCTACGTGGGCGAGACGGGCGTGGGCAAGACGGCCATCGCCGAGGGCCTGGCGCTGCACATCCACGAGGGCCGGGTGCCGGACGTGCTGAAGGGCGCCACGGTGTACTCGCTGGACATGGGCGCGCTGCTGGCGGGCACCAAGTTCCGCGGCCAGTTCGAGGAGCGGCTCAAGGGCGTGCTCAAGGAGCTGCAGGACCACCCCAACGCCATCCTCTTCATCGACGAGATCCACACCATCGTCGGCGCGGGGGCCACCAGCGGCGGCTCGATGGATGCGTCCAACATCCTCAAGCCGGCGCTGGCCAACGGGCGGCTGCGGTGCATCGGCTCCACGACGTACCAGGAGTTCAAGGCGTCGTTCGAGCGGGACAGGGCGCTGTCGCGGCGCTTCCAGAAGATCGAGGTGGGCGAGCCCTCGGTGGAGGACACCATCAAGATCCTGGAGGGGCTCAAGAGCCGCTACGAGGATCACCACGGCGTGAAGTACGCCGAGGACGCCATCCGCGCGGCAGCCGAGCTGTCGGCCAAGCACATCAATGACCGGTTCCTGCCGGACAAGGCCATTGACGTCATCGACGAGACGGGCGCGGCGGAGAAGCTGAAGCCCGAGGGCGTGCGCACCGGCAAGGTGACGATGGCGGACGTGGAGAACGTGATCGCGAAGATGGCGCGCATCCCCGCCAAGAGCGTCTCCGCGCAGGAGGGCGTCCAGCTGCAGAACCTCGAGAAGGAGCTGCAGGGCGTCATCTTCGGGCAGGACGAGGCCATCCGGAACCTCACCAGCACCATCAAGCTGGCGCGCTCCGGCCTGCGGTCTCCGGAGAAGCCGATCGGCAGCTTCCTCTTCTCGGGCCCGACGGGCGTGGGCAAGACGGAGCTGGCCAAGCAGCTGGCGGCCGTGCTGGGCGTGGAGTTCCTGCGCTTCGACATGAGCGAGTACTCGGAGAAGCACACGGTGAGCCGGCTCATCGGCGCGCCTCCGGGCTATGTCGGCTTCGACCAGGGCGGCCTGCTGACGGACGCCATCCGCAAGCACCCCTACGCGGTGCTGGTGCTGGACGAGATCGAGAAGGCCCACCCGGACCTGTTCAACATCCTGCTCCAGGTGATGGACCACGCGACGCTGACGGACAACAACGGCCGGAAGGCGGACTTCCGCAACATCATCCTCATCCTCACCACCAACGCGGGCGCACGGGAGATGAGCACCAAGGCCATCGGCTTCGGGGACATCCAGGGGCCGGCGGACGCCTCGAAGGCGAAGAAGTCCATCGAGCGGACGTTCACCCCGGAGTTCCGCAACCGCCTGGACGGGTGGATCCTCTTCAGCGGCCTGTCGCCGGAGATCATCCTCAAGGTGGTGGACAAGGAAGTGGGCCTGCTCCAGAAGATGCTCACGGAGAAGAACGTGAAGATGGAGCTGACCCCGCGCGCGAAGGCGTGGCTGGCCGAGCACGGGTACGATCCGGCCTTCGGCGCGCGGCCCATGGCGCGGCTGGTGGACAACACGCTGAAGAAGCCGCTGGCCGAGGCGCTGCTGTTCGGCGAGCTGAAGAAGGGCGGCATCGCCCGCTTCGACGTCGAGGGCGAGGAGCTCAAGCTGAAGATCGAGCCCGTCGCGGCGGCCACGGCGTAGGCCTCGCCGGTCCCTGAAGAGGGCTCGAAGTCCTGAGTGGCTCCGGCATCCGTGCCGGGGCCACTCGCGTTTTGGGGTGATATGAAAGTCCCCCGTGAACCTGCGTGAGCTGTCAGCGTTGTGGATGGTGTTGCTGCTGGCCTGCTCCGGGACACCCCGCGCAGTGCACGCAGACGCAGACCCGTACGAAGCCGAGCTTGCGGCGGTTCGGTACGATCTGCGCGTCCTTTCTCCGGACAGCAGCCGGGAAGCGCCGGTGGCGGTAGGCCCGGAGGACTTCCAGCGCACACTCCGGGCACTGGCCCGGGAGATCCCCGCCACAGACCAGCCGATGGAACTGGCGCGCTGGCTCATGGAGGGAGAGCTGCGCGCGGACCTTCAGGCTGAGATGGAGCGTGGGCGCGTAGTGCGGCTGCTGCCGCGGGAAGACGGCTCTCCACTGGAGGCGGCTTCAGCCGTGGAACTGGCGCGCAGCTACCGCCTGCTGTGCCAGACGGATTACGGCGGGGGAGACTGCCTGGGACTCTTCACCGACGGTCCCCTCTTGACCCGAGACGACCTGCGTACCCTGGGGCTGGCGCTCTCTCTGAAGGAAGTGCTTCGGGAGACCCACGCGGCGTTCAGAGACATGGTGTCGCCTCAAGCGCTGGTCACCATGGTGGTGTGGACCGGCTGCTTCTATCTGCTGCTCTGGCTGCTGCCCGAGCCTGTGTCGAAGGCGCTGGCCGCCAGCATGACGCTCGCCCTGCTCGCATGGCTGCCCATGCACACGGTGTGGAGCCTGATGGATGGGTGGGCGCGCCTGGTACACGAGGTGGACCGGGCCACCTCCTACTCGGAGATCGAGGCCGCGAGCGCGCGTTTCCGTAAGGCGATGGGAGAACACACGGCACGAGTCCTGGTCCTCCTTGTGACCACGGCCTTGGCAGGGGGCGCCGCGAAGTTCGCCGCCCGATTGCCGAAGCTCCCAGGCTTCGAGCGCGCTGCGGCGTGGGCGGAAGCGCAGGGCCTGAAGATGTCAGAGGCGAACCAGGTCGAGGCCGTGGCGGCGGCCGAGGAGCGGACCTTCACGCTCATGGTGCGGCGGCCCGGGAGTGGCGCCTCCTCGGCGGAGGCGGCAGCGGAGGCGCGCGCGGGCATCACCACCATCATCCGTCACCAAGGAGGCAACCGGCAGGTCTTCATCAACGGCCAGCGCTGGCACGTCCCCGCGAACAAGTCCCTCAAGAACATCCCAGCGAAAGACCCTATGGGCGATCAACTCCAGGCTGCGGCAACCCAGGTTGCCAGCCGGTGGAGCCCCCGCAGCATGAGCCCCCGGGAAGCCCAAGCCGTCGCGGAGGCACGAGCCCAGGGCGAGTATTGGAAGGCGCACCTCTTGGAGCGCGAGGCGCGAGGGCGCTTTGTCCACCGTGTAATGGCGGATCAGTTCAGGCAGTTCCGCTGGAACCCTCGCGGAGTTGACGCGGTTGACCCGAGCACGGGCTACAAGTACGAGCTTCTCACCCAGACGGCCTCGAACATGGAGAGGCACGGCCGGCGCATCGCGGAGGAGCTGTTCCGGATGATCTCTTTCTGAGAGACAGGGCATGGGGCTCAAGAACGTCCACTTCGAGGACCAGCTCCTCGAAAACGCGCAGTTGGAGCTCAGCGACAAGGAGGCGCTCTATTACCTGGGGCCCCGTCTCGTCCTGCGTCACTGCACCCTCGTTCTGCGTGTCCCGGCCCAGCGTCTCCACTTCCCCGGGCCGAAGTTCATCGGCTGCACGATCGAGGTGAAACGGGAGCTGCAGGAGCTCTCCTGGTACACCACCTTCCTGACAGGCTGCCGCTTCACGGGACGCCTCACGGGATGCGACTTCGGACATTGGCCAGACCCCAAGTCCTGGCCCAACACCGAAGAGGGTGGAATCGAGGACTGTGACTTCACGGCAGCCCAGCTCCACCTGTGCCGCTTTGTCGGGTGCGACATGAACACGCTGCGGCTGCCTCGCTGGCCCTGCTTCACCTTGGAGGCGCCTTTCCGCCGGAGGCACGAGCTGGCCTCCCGCCCCTGGCCCGGGAAGCTCGGAGGCTGGATCCGGAGCTTCGAGCTGTACCCTGAGACGACGGTAGCCGTGACCCTCTCCGCGGCAGAGCTCGCGAAGGAATCCGCGATCGAAGAAGAGGCCATCCGGGCAGCCCTCACTGGCCTCGATGGCGTCTTCTATTAGGCAGCAGCTTCTCGGGTCCTACGGGCGTGGGGATCCGGCTATACTTACATCGATCCAACCTCTGCGCTGAGATGCCACGAAGCGGCTTCGTTCAACTGGAGGCTCCATGACCCACACGTTCGCAGGCCAGGATCTGAGCGGCCGGGACTTCTCGAGACAGGATCTGCGGGACGCTGATTTCACGGGGGCGATCCTCACCGGCGCCTCGTTCCTGGGAGCGGACCTGACCGGCGCCAGGTTCGCCGGCGCCCGCCTCCGCAGGGCCAAGCTGGTCGGCGCGAAGCTGGATCCGGGCGCGCTGGACAGCTGCGACCTGTTCGGAGCCGCGCTGCCCGGTGCAGGCAAGCCGGAGCTGATGGTCTCGGCGGCGACCTGGTGCTACGCCGCCACCTTCAGCCCGGACGGGCGGCTCCTCGCCACCGGCCATGCCGGGTCCATCCGGCTCTGGGACGTGGAGACCGCCGCCGAGCTTCGCGTCCTGCAGGGCCACGAGGGAGTGATCAGGAGCGTGGTCTTCACTCCCGATGGCGCCACCCTCGCCTCCAGCTCTGACGATGCCACCGCGCGCCTGTGGGACGTGGCCACCGGCTTGGAGCTCCGCGTCCTCCGGGGCCACTCCCAGCGCGTCTTCTGCGTGGCCTTCAACCGCGACGGCTCCACGCTCGCGTCCTGCTCGTTCGACACCACCGTGCGCCTGTGGGACGTGGCCACCGGCGCCGAGCGCCGCGCCCTCAAGGGGCATTCCGAACGCGTCTTCAGCGTGGCGTTCAGCCCCGACGACTCCACCCTTGCCTCCGGCTCCGACGACGCCACCGTGCGGCTGTGGGACACGGCCACTGGCGCCGAGCGCCGCGTCCTCAGGGGCCACTCCCGGAGCGTCTTCAGCGTGGCGTTCAGCCCCGACGGCTCCACCCTCGCCTCCGGCTCGGCCGACACCACCGTGCGGCTGTGGGAGGTGGCCACCGGTTCCGAGCGCCGCGTTCTCCGGGGCCACGGCCAGGCCGCCTTCAGCGTGGCGTTCAGCCCCGATGGCTCCACCCTCGCCTCCAGCTCGGGCGACACCACGGTGCGGCTGTGGGAGGTGGCCACCGGTTCCGAGCGCCGCGTTCTCCGGGGCCACGGCCAACTCGTCCGGACCGTGGCGTTCAGCCCCGACGGCTCCACCCTCGCCTCCGGCTCGGAAGACAGCACCGCGCGATTGTGGGACGTAGCGTCCGGCGCCGAGCGCCGCGTCCTCAAGGGCACCTCCCAGCTCGTGCGTGGCGTGGCGTTCAGCCCCGACGGCGCTGCCCTCGTCTCCAGCTCCGGGAGCACCGTGCGCCTGTGGGACGTGGCGTCCGGCGCCGAGCGCCGCGTCCTCAAGGGTGACTTCCAGGTCGCCTTCGGTGTGGCCTTCAGCCCCGACGGCTCCACGCTCGCCTCCAGCGCCGACAACACGCTGCGCCTGTGGGACGCAGCCACCGGCGCCGAGCGCCGCGTCCTCAGGGGCCATTCCCAGCTCGTGAGGGGCGTGGCCTTCAGCCCCGACGGCTCCACGCTCGCTTCCGCCGCCGCGGACAGCACGGTGCGCCTCTGGGACGTGGCCACCGGCGCCGAGCGCCGCGTCCTCAGGGGCCATTCCCAGCTCGTGAGGAGTGTGGCCTTCAGCCCAGACGGCTCCACCGTTGCCTCCAGCTCCGACGACACCACGGTGCGGCTATGGGACGCGGTGTCCGGTTCCGAGTGCCGCGTCCTCAAGGGCCACTCCCATGGCGTCTGGGGCGTGGCGTTCAGCCCCGACGGCGCCGCGCTCGCTTCCGGGGCCGACGACGCCACCGTGCGGCTGTGGGACACGGCCACCGGCGCCGAGCGCCGCGTCCTCAGGGGCCATCCCGAGCTGGTCCGGAGCGTGGCCTTCCACCCCGGCGGCTCCCTGCTCGCCACCGGCTCCGACGACACCACGGTGCGGTTGTGGGACGCGGCCACGGGTTCCGAGCTCCGCGTCCTCAAGGGCCATTTCCAGAGCGTCTCCAGCGTCGCCTTCCGCCACGACGGCTCCCTGCTCGCCAGCGCCTCGATCGACGGCACCGTGTGCCTCTGGGACGTGGCCTCGGGCCGGCGCCTCGCCGCGCTCGTCTCACTCCCCGAGGGATGGGCGGCCTTCGCCCCAGACGGGCGCTACCGCTGCGTCGGCGCCGCGGCCGGAGCCGTCTGGCACGCCATCGGGCTTTGCCGCTTCGAGCTCGGCGAGCTGGACCCCTTCCTCCCTGTCCCGCTGCGCCTCGCTGACGGGGCTCAGTTGGTCCAGTGGTAGTTCAGCTTGAGGAGCACTGCGTCAGTGCTGGGTCCCGAGGCCAACCCCTTGGGCCACAGGGTGGCCGGCGGAGCCGTGCCCTCAGGGGCCGGCGCGCCACTCCGGGTGTGCGTGTAGACCAGGAAGAGGGTGGAGCCCGCCCGGTACTCCCAGCGCAGGACGAGACTGAGAGCGAGCGACGCCTCGTAGAAGTTGTCCAGCTGGGTCATGGCGGGCGTGAGCGCGGAGAACTGGATCGGCTCGCGCGCCTCGCTGGAGGAGCCCTCGAACGGGGCGCCAAAGAGGCCGTAGGCCGTGAAGAGCTGCGCGTAGGCCTGCAGGCTGAGGCGGGGCTGGATGAGCCACTGCTGCCGCAGCGTCATGGAGAGGAAGGTCGATTGCAGGTTGGCGAGCAAGAAGCGGTACTGCTCCAGGCTGCCCGCGTAGCGCGGCGCGTACTCGGTGCGGTCCGCGAGGAACTCCAGCCCCGTCTCCAGTGACGGGATGGGCCGCAGCGAGACGTTCAGGCTCCCGGTCCCTCCCCAGGCTCCGGGCAGCGGCCCGCGCTCGTAGTACGCCAGGGCGCCATACCCATCGAGGACGATCGGCCGGCTGCCGGTGGTCTGCCAGATGAGGTAGAGCGCGCTGGAGGTGGCCCGCTCCAGGGGGATCCCCGTGCGGCCCAGCTCGCGGATGTCATGGCCCCCCCCGTCCAGCGTCGCCGCCAGGCTCACGTAGTCGAAGGAGGGGAGCGTCAGCTCCAGGGCGCCTTCCGCCCAGCTCCCTCGGTTGATGCCGCGTCCGTCGGTGGACCAGCGCGAGCCGGCCGAGATCCTGGCGCCGAAGCGCTTGAAGGGGCCCATCCCATTGGGGCGCTGGTAGTGCAGGGACAGGCGCGGGGCGTGCTCGTTCTGCGTCCGCTGGAAGCCGGTCGCGTTCAGGTCCAGGGTGGGGGTGGAGTAGTCGTAGCCGAGATCCCAGCGGAAACCCTCGCCCCCGAACTTCCCGGCCCGCAGGTAGCCGCCATACCCTGCCGCGCTCCGGCGGAAGACGGTGCCGTCCGGCAACGTGCGCTCGGGCAGCCCCCCCAGGCCCTTGCTGGCGGCCACCTGGCCGAGAACCCGGTAGTTGCTGTCGTCCGTCTTGAAGTCGAAGTCCGCCGCGGCGCCCAGGCCGCCTCGGGTCACGCACTGCTCCGGCAGCAGGGAGAGCGCCGCGTCCTCGGGGGTGCACTCGCCGACCAGGGGCAGGGCCGCCGCGAAGCTGGCCCCCACCCGCGAGTTGCCGCCCACGAGCCCGCGCATGACGCCCGCCAGATAGTTGGTGGTCGGCTGAGGACGGCCCGGCAGCGTGCTGTTGGGGCCATAGTGGAGCGGGCGGCTGGAATAGAAGCCCCACCGCCGATTCGGGTCTGCCTCGTCCTGCTGTAGCCAGGGCCCGGCGACCAGGGCATCCAGCGCGGCCACTTCCACCCCCTGGGCCACCGTGCCCGAGAGCTTGGCCGCTCCGAAGATGGGCGTCTCCAGGCCAATGCGCCGCGAGTAGAAGAGCATCTGCGGCACCTGCCCGGTTTCGCTGCCCAGGGGCTGGAAGAACTCCAGGCCCTCCGTGAAGAAGGGCCGCTTCTCGGGGAAGAAGGCCTCGAAGGTGGAGAGGTTGAGGATGAGCTGGTCCGCCTCCACCTGACCGAAGTCCGGGTTGAGGGTGGCGTTGAGGTTCAGGTCGCTGGTGAGCGCCATCCTCATGTCCACCCCCAGGTCCAGCGACGGATCCAGCAGCCGGGGCCGGGGCGAGCCGTCCGAGTACTGGGGGCGGAGGATGGCACGCGAGGCCAGATAGGGGATCAGCGCCAGCGCCTGCCGGCTCTGCAGTCCAGCCAGGCCGGTCAGGTGCCCCATCCGCGAGACGACCGCGTTGGTGGTGGGGGGGTTGTCCACGGACTCGATCTGCTCGCTGAGGCGCGAGATCGTACGGCGGACCGAGAACCCCCACGTCTGCTCCGGCGCCTCCGGAAAGCGCAGCAGGGGGAGGGGAATGGCAAACTCCGCCACCCAGCCGTCCGGGACACTGCCGACCGCGCCCTCCCACACCCCGTCCCAGTTCGAGGTGTAGTTGCTATCGTCATAGAAGAGCCCGTCCCTCTGGATTCCACCCGCGCTCAGCGAGAAGGCGTAGGCGGTGCGGTGATCGTGCGTGGAGTCGATGATCACCTGCACCAGGTCCGTCGGGAAAGAGCTGTCGCGGCGGCCCATGCGCCGGTCGATGAGCGCCGGTCGCGAGTCCCGGGCGATGATTGCGAAGTAGACGCGCTCCGAGTCGTAGAGGACGCGCAGCTCGGTGCGTTCGCTGGGGGGAGTCCCCGCCTGGGGGAAGCGCTGCACGAAGGCGTCGAAGACCGGGGCCTTTGCCCAGGCCTCCTCGTCCAGCTTCCCGTCGATGGTGACAGTCCCTTGCCGGGCGGCCGCCCGGATGAACAGGTCGCGCCCCGGTCCCTCCACGGCCGCCTCCGCAGCCAGGGCGCACAGCATCAGTCCGGCCCCCAGGCCCCACCTCACCCTGACAGACAGCCGTGCGTTCATAGCTCTTCGCTCAGGTACGAGCCGGGGTCGCAAGCATTGCATCCAGCGTGAAGTTGAAATCCCCCGGCTTCTCTTCCGCCTTGGCCAGCCGGTGGAGGAAGAGCGCCACCCCCGCCGAGCCCGTGGCGAAGTCCATGCAGTTCCTCATCAGCTCATGCCCGGGGAAGGCAACGCCCGTGGAGCGCTGGATCCCGTACAGGGTGGCCCCGCGCGCTATCCTGTGCGCTTCCTGCAGGTAGCGCTCCTCGCCCGTGAAGTCGTGCATGTCCAGGAGGAAGTTGCCAAGGCCCGCGTGGCCCTGGAAGAGCCCCGGGAAGGCCAGGTACTTGCGAGAGCAGTCCTCCGCCAGCCGCTTCATCAGCCCCAGCAGCTCCGGCTCCTGGGTATGCTTCCAGAACCGGGCGAGCGACAACCCGACTCCGGCGCTTCCGTTGAGCCAGTAGTGGGTGACCACGTTCTCGAACGAGCCCACCGCGCCCCGGGGGATGCTCAGCAAGCCCTCCACCTCCTGTGCGAAGGAGAGATCGAAGGCCAGGGCCTGCCTGCCGGCCCGCGCGAACCTGGGCTCGCGGGCGGCCAGTCCCAGGTACAAGAGGAAGAGGGCAATCCCGCTCGCGCCGCGCGGATACCCCAGCCAGGTCTTCCCCTCCTGATCGGCCCAGGAGTACTCCTGCCGCTCATTCTCGCTCTTGTGCTGCAGGAGCCACTCGCCGACCCGCACGGCCTGGTCCAGCCACTCCTGCTCCTTGGAACCCAGGTAGAGCCGGAGGCAGGCCATGCCGTAGCCGCTCGCGCCCTGGAAGATGTTGGCCTCGCGGAAGAGCAGCGGGTGCTCGCCCGCGTCCCTCAAGACGCGGCGGGCGACGTCGTCCACGCCCATCTCCCAGAGCACCCACGCGATCCCGGCGCCGCCCACATACAGGCCGGGAGGGTAGGAGTCAGGGTGGAGGGGCCTGGACAGAATCCAGGAGCGCACGGCGGTGGGCACCTCTCCCTTGATCCGGGACAGGGCCAGGGCCACGCCGCAGGCCCCGAAGGCCACGTTCAAGGGGTTTGTCCCGAAGACGTGAGGATCCGCGGGGAAGAGCCGGTCCTCGCGGGAGTAATCCGCGCTCGCCAGTGCGTGGTCCATGCTCGCCATAGCGATGGCGTTCAGCGCATCCCCGCCGAGAGGCTGCTGCGGCTCCAACTCTGCCACGTCGGGCAAATCGCCGAGCAGCGCCGCGACCTTCCGAGGAGACGGGCGCGCCTCCCGCTCCTCGCTCATGCACTGGCGGATGAGCCCGGTCAAGGTCCCCGGCACTCCCAGATCCTTCTGGATCTCCGCGAGGAATCTGTCCTTGGCGGTGGGATCCAGCCCGAGAAGCGAGTTCATCGGGAACAGCGTCGCCAGCATCAGTGCCCCCAGCGCGTAGTAGTCGTCCTCCTTGCTGGCGGGGACTCCTTCCTTGCGCCTGGGGGAGAAGCCGGTCGTCGTCAGCTGGATCGGCGAGTCCTTCCCCTCCTCCCACGCGGCCTCCAGGTCGATGAGCCGCACCTTCCCCTGCTCCGGGTCGCTCACGAGGATGTTGGTCAGCGAGATGTCCCCGCCCACCACTCCCGCCTCGTGCATGGCGGCGAGCCCCTCGGCCAGGCCGATCCAGAGGCGCTTGAGCCTGCTCAGATAACTCCGCCTGAACTCCTGGCTGGGGTTGAGCTTGATGAGCGGGTTGTTGTGGAGGATGAAGGAGGCCAGGTTGCTTCCCTCGATGAACTCCTCGACGAGGAAGGCGTGTTCCCACTCCTGGAAGATCTCGACCGGGGCGGGCGCGATGCCGGTGGGATGGAGCTTCTGGAGGATGCGGAACTCCTTGTGCAACCGCGCAACCGCGTCCGTGTCCCGGTTGTCGAAGCCGGTCAACGGCCGCGCCTCCTTGATGATCACCTTGGCGCCTGAGAGCGCCTTGGCCAGGTACACCCCCCCGGTTGCGGAGAAGGTCAGGGCGTCCTCGACGTCGTACTTGCCCCCCATCAGGCCGGAGTCGTCCCCCTCCCCGCCCTCCTCCTCCTCCTCCTCCGGGAACGGATCCGTCACCCAGTCTGGAGGGCTCCAGTAGGGCTTGCGGAGATCGGGCTGGTGCTTGCCCTGAGGATCCACCAGCACGAGCGCGTGCTCCCCACTGGGTGTCAGCTCGGACAGGCCGCTGATCCCGCCGTAGCGGTAGTAGACGGCGCCCGCGTCCTTGTATCGCTTGTCAGAGAGGACGTAGGGACCGGAGAACCCCTTGAGCGCCACGTGGCACGCCTCGATGAGCTCGCGGAAGTCGGCGTCGTCCCGGGGGTAGAGCGCCATGAACTTTCCGCTGGCCTCACGCGACCACCCCTTGTGCGAGGTGCGCACCAGGATGTCCTCGTCCAGCAGGAACTTGAACGCCGTCCCCCGCTCGATGCACACCCGGGCCACCCGCTCCAGGACCTGCTCGCAGTTCGCGGGGGTGGCGGAGATGTGGATCTTCCACCCCTGCACCGGCAACTTCTTCTCGGGAGGATTGGCGTGGACCCAGATGCTCTTCCGCCGGATGGACCACCTGGGTGGCAGGAGGGCCCGCAGGCGCCGGAAGAAGGCATCGTTCGGGCGGTAGTACGTCCACTGCTCGAACCACTCTCGATTGACGAACCAGTAGAAGTTGTAGACGAACCGGTTGAAATTCATGGAACCAGGCGAAGTCCTTCCAGGGCTACGGGCTGATGGCGGAGCTCGATCCCTTAAGGAGAGCTGCAGGCCCATGTTCACGCTCTCCCCGTGGGCGTGAGCAGGTGAATGGCGCATGCGGGGAGGCTGGGCGTGCAGACCCGGGGCCTCGCCCCGGGTCCACACGGATTACATCAGATGATACACAGCGTGCGCGTGAAGCCTGGACAACAGCGGCTTCAGACGTCCTGCTTGTTGCAGCTCGAAGAGTTGCAGGAGGTGCAGCTGACGGCAACAAGGCCCTCCGAGGAGGAGGTCTTGACGGCGAGCTTCTGCAGCTTCAGGACTTTCTTCATTGTGTCTCCCTTGATGTTCCCCTGCTGCGGAGCTGGAGCGCACGCACAGCAGGGGTGCACTCATGGTCGTGCCAAGCCTAGATCATTGTCAAGGTTGACAACCACTCCGAGTGTGACTTCAGCGGTGTGGAAGCACGTCGACGTACCACGATGCCTGAGCCCGCCACATCTCGGCGTAGATGCCGTTCATCGCCAGCAGCTCGGCGTGGGTGCCCGCCTCGGCGATCCGCCCGTCCTCCATCACCAGGATGCGGTGGGCCACCCGAGCGATCCCCAGCCGGTGCGACACCACGATGGCGGTGCGTCCCGCTCCCAGCGCGAGCAGCCGCCTGACCAGCTCGAGTTCGGCCACTGGATCGATGGCCGCAGTGGGTTCGTCCAGCACGATGAGCCCGCTCCGGGCCAGCAGCCCGCGCGCGATGGCGACCCGCAGCCATTCGCCGCCTGACAGGTCGCGCCCACCGAATTCGGCGCCCAGCCAGGCGTCCAACTCCCCCTTCAAGTCCGAGCCCGCCTGCTGGAGGGCGCCCTGCAGCGCGGCGTCGTCGCGCAGCTTGACCAGGTTGCTGAACCCCACGTTGTCGCGGACCGGCAGGGCGAACCTGATGAAGTTCTGGAACACCGCACTGCCGCGCGAACGTTCGGACAGGTCTGCGCTGTCCACCAGGATGGACCCGCCGCCGGGCCGGAACAGCCCCAGCAGGAGCGCGGCCAAGGTGCTCTTCCCCGCCCCGTTGGCCCCCACCAGAGCCACCACCTCGCCCGGCGCGATCCTGAGGGAGACGCTCTTCAGGGTGTCGGCCGCGGCGCCCGGATAGCGGAACACCACGGACTGGGCGTCGACCGAGACGGGCCGCTCAGCGCCCGCGTCTGGCGGCAGCCGTTCTGTCTCCTCGGGCTCGGCGAACAGCGCCGCCAGATCGCCGATCACCCCGGCGTGTTGATACATGCTCCCGGCGTCGTTGAGCATCTGGCGCAGGAAGGCCTGCATCAGCTCGCCGGTCATGAGGAAGCCGGCGAATGCGCCAGCCGCCTGCGCCGGGTCCATGCGGGCCGCCGCTCCCGCCGCCAGCACCAGGAGCGCGCCGTAGGCCCCTACGGTCACGGCCGCGCCAGCGCCGTTCCACAGGAGCTGCCCCCCGGCCGCCCGCACATCCACCTCGCCGCTGGTTCGATAGGCGGCTGCCCACCGGGCCCGGATCCAATCCCCGAGCCCGAACAGCCGCACCTCGCCGGCCGATTCGCGCCTCGAGAGCAAGTCGGCCCACGTGGCCGCGATGCGCTGGGGCCTGGCCAGAAGGCGCGAACGCTCCCGCTCGATGCGGGCCAGCGGGCCATGCGTCAGCAGCCCGGCGAGGCTGCTCACCACCAGCACCCCGGCCAGCCAGGCACCGCCGCCAAGCGCGAAGATGGCGCCCAGGAGCCCCGCGGTCGCCAGCGTGGAGTGGATCAGGGACAGGGCGCTCTCGATCCACCGGGCCAGCCGCTCACTCAGGTTCTTGCTCGCCTGCGCCAGCCGGTCGTGGAAGTCGGGGTCGAAGTGCCTCGCGAGTGGCACCCCGCCGGCGCAGGCCAGCACCCGCTGCTGCACCCGTAGAGTGATCATCGCCTGATGCCACTCCCGCGCCGGGCCGCTGAACACGTTGGTCAGCATCTCCAGCAGCGCCACTCCCCCGAAGGCCACGGCCCAGGGCAACACCCCGCGGCCCAGGACCAGCCCATTCACGAAGCCGGCGGTGATGACGGTGGAGAGCCCGGGGCGGGCCGCGTTCAGGGCCGTGAGGATGAGCTGCACCAGCGCCGGCAGCGGGGCGGCCGCCATCAGGTCGCGCACCACGCTCGCCACCGGGGATCGGGGAGCCGGTTTCGCGCTCACGTGTACCAACCCGCCTGCGCCGCATACATCTCGGCGAAGCGCCCGCCCGCAGCCAGCAGCTCGGCCGGGTTCCCCTGCTCGACCACGCGCCCGCCCTCGAGCACCAGCACCCGATCCGCCAGTCGGGCCGGTCCAAGCCGGTGCGAGATCAGGAGGGTGGTTCGCCCCGCCGCCAGGGCGGCGATCCGCTTGAACAATTCCAGCTCTGCCCGCGGATCGAGCGCCGCGGTCGGCTCGTCGAAGACGATCATGCGCGCATTGGACCGGAGCAGCGCCCGGGCGATGGCCACCCTCTGCCACTGCCCGCCGGACAGGTCCGTGCCGCCGAACTCCGGCCCCAGCAGCGCGTCCAGCTCCGGCGCCTGCGCGGACAAGCCCGCCCCTTCCAGGACCTGCGCCAGGCGGGACGGCTCGGAGGCCTGGGCCGCCAGCTCGATGTTCTCCTGGAGGCTCGCCGGATACCGCACGGGGTGCTGGGGCACTACCGCGCAGGCGCTGCGTATCGCCGACGGGCTCACCTGGCCCAGCTCCACCCCATCCGCCAGCACCGTGCCGACGGAGGGGCGGCGCAGGCCGGTGAGAATTCCGGCCAGGGTCGTCTTGCCGGCGCCATTGCTGCCCACCAGCGCCACCACCTCACCGGCCCGGATGGTCACGTTGACGTCGGTGAGCGAATCACGCTCCGCGCCCGGATACCGATAACTGACGCCCCGCAGGCGAATCCCTTCGCGGAGCGGCTCGGGAAAGGCTTGCCTCGGCGCCTCCTCTGCCTCCTCTGGGGGCATGGCCTCCAGCAGGAACTGCAGGTCGGAGGCATACCCGGCATGGGTGATGAAGCTGCGCACGCCGCGCATCAACAGGTACATGCCCGCGGTGACGTTGCGCAAGGCCGTCAACACCAGGGCGGCCAGGCCCGGCTCGATCGACCTGTCGAACAGCGCCAGGAGCACCAGCGCCCCCGGCAGCAGCAGCACGAACCCGGCGCTGCTCCCGGCCGTCCGCACCGCGCCTGAAAGCGCCAGGCGCAACCGGCCTTGGAAGTAGGCGCTCAGCTCGGCGCGCCATCGCTCCAGGATGATGTCGCGCAGGCCCCAGAGGCGGATTTCGGGGGCCGCCCCCCGCTGGGTGAGCAGCGACGCGTAGTAATCGGCCAGGCGGCGCTGGCGGGTCTGCTCGACCTCGAACCGCCGCGCCTGCGCGCCCAGGTGGACGGAGGTCCACAGCAAGAGCGCCTGCCCACCCACTGCCAGCACTGGCAGCCAGGGCGCGATGAGCGCCAGCGCCACCACGCTGACCACCACGGTCGGCAAGAGCTGGACGACCGCCAGAAGATGCCCCACCAGCTCCGCTCCGCGCTTGTCCGCGCCTTCGGAGACCCGGCGGATCACGTCGTGATTGCTGGACGTGTCAAACGCATCCAGTGGCACTCGCCCCAACTTGCCCAGGGCGGAGTTCTGCAAGGCAAAACCCACCGCCACGCGCACCCGCTCGCGTACGTACGGATCCAGGACCTGAACGAGTTGCTGCGCGGCGAAGATAGCGCCCAGGCCGATCAGCCACTGCGCCAGCGGCCTTCCCTCGGCGCCGACGCCGAGGAGCGCATTCACCGCATAGCGCATCACCCAGAGTCCGGTCGCTTCCAGCGCTCCGCCAGCCAGCGTCAGGAGCACCCAGGCCGTCACGAACAGCGGCGCCGCCCGCGTCACCACCCGCAAGAGCCAGACAACGGAATTCAGTACAGACGCACGCCCATCCGTGGAGGCCGCTATCGAGGACAAAAAAGAGGCTCCGAAGTCCGACGATTTAGAGCCTTATAACACCCGGTTTCGGACTACTCCACCCGGTAGCTCTGCACCGCGCTGCTGAGCTGCTCGGAGATGATCTGCAGCGTGGTGGCCGCCTCGCCCGCCGAGCCGATGCGCGCCACCGTCTCGTCCATCATCTTCGACAGCTCGTTGACGGCCTGGGTGATCTGGCTGATGCCCACGTTCTGCTGGTTCACCGCCGCCGCGATCTGCCGCACCGCCGAGGCGTTGTCCTGGACGATGTTCGCCAGCTCCTTCAGGTTCTGCCCCGAGGTGCGCACCTGCGTCAGCCCGGACTCCATGCGCTCGGCGCCGCGCTCCGTGATCCGCACCGCCGCGGACACCGAGGAGCCGATGTCATCCAGCAGCTCGCGCACCCGGCTGGTCGCCTGGATGGACTGATCCGCCAGCGCTCGAATCTCTCGCGCCACCACCGAGAAGCCCTTGCCGTGCTCCCCGCTGCGCACCGCCTCGATGGCGGCGTTGAGCGCCAGCATGTTCGACTGGTCCGCCAGATCCTTCACCGTCTGCGTAATGCCGCCGATCTGCTGCGTCCGCTCACCCAGCTCGACGATCTTCTGAGCGATCTCGCCCACCTGCTGGCGGATGTCGTTCAGCCCCGCCATGGTCAGCTCGATGGCCGCCTCGCCGGAGCGGGCCAGCTCGTCCGCGCGCTCGGCCACCGCCAGCACGCTCGCCGCCTTCTGCGCGGCCAGCAGGGACGTCTGCTTGATCTCCTGCGCCGTCACCTGCGTCTCCTGCAGCGCCGCGGCCTGGCGGGACACCGTCTGGGCCTGCTCGCCCGCGGACTGGTTGAGGTGCTCGGTGGACTGCTTCAGCGCGTCGGCCGCCTGCTGCAGGTTGATCGTCACCTCGCGCAGCTTCTCCACCATCTGGCTGAAGCTCTTGGCGAGCCGCCCCACCTCGTCCCCGCTCGTCACGTGGATGGGGCGGGTGAGATCTCCGGACTCGACGATGTGGGCCGCCACGTCCGTGAGGTTCCGCAGCGGCCGGACGATCGTCCGCACGAACACCGCCGCTACCGCCACGCTGAGCGCCACCAACAGCAGCGCCAGCAGCAGCATCTCCCGTGGCAGTTGCTGCGCCCGCTTCTCGATGTGGTCGCGAGAGATGCCCACGTGCACCACGCCGCGGCCGCCCACCAGCGGCACCGCCACGTCGATGGCGCGCGTCTGCCCCTGCATCGTCACCACCTCCACGGGGAGGATCCGGCGTGCCTCCGGCTCACTGGCCAGGCCCGTCGGAGAGATGCGGGCCGCGTTGAGCAGCGCGACCGGCGGAGCCCCCTGGAAGGTGTGGGCGAGGACCCGTCCAGAAGGATCCTCCACGTAGATGTAGCGGACGCCCTCCTGCACGCGGAACGCCCCCACGAGCAGCTGCAGCGACACCTCGTTGGTGCCCTCGGTGTGCTCGACGGCGCGCGTGAACCCCAGGGCGAGCGCGGCCCCCTCTCCCGCATGGGCGTTGAGAAGGCTCTCCTCCAGGCGCTTCGTGGCGACCGTCGTCAGGATGAGCGCCAGGACAGCGCTGATGCCTCCGGTGACCAGGATGAACTTGACGGACAGGCCGAGGGCAGGCCGAAACCGGAGGGGGAATCTCACGAGAGCACCGCAATCACACAGAAACAGAGAGAAGACGCTTCGAGCCGCGTCCGAGCGTTCATGGCCCATCCCCCCGAGGCCGATCGAACGGCTTCAGGCAGCACTGGCGAATGAAGTCTGGCAGGGCGGACAGCGGCAGGAGCTGCTCGGTGGCGCCGATGTCCAGCGCCGCCTTGGGCATGCCGAAGACCACCGAGGACGCCTCGTCCTGCGCGATCGTGACGCCGCCGCTCCGGCGGATGTCGAGCAAGCCCCGCGCCCCGTCATCCCCCATTCCGGTGAGCACGCCTCCCCCGGCCCGTCCCCCGTACACGCGCGACAGCGAGGACAGCAGCAGATCCCCCGAGGGGCACGGCCCCCCGCGCGTCCGGCTGAGCCGGGCGATGCCCCGGTCGATGGTGAGATCATGGCCGTCCAGGGGGAAGTACACCTTGCCCGGCTCCAGCCGCTCTCCGTCACGGGCGATGCTCACCCCCAGGGGCGTCACCTGGCTGAGCCACCGCACCATGCCGGGGGTGAAGCCCTCGGTGATGTGCTGGGCGACCACGACGGGCACCGGCAGGTCCTTGGGCAGCCGGGACAGGATCTCCGCCAGCGCCGGAGGCCCTCCGGTGGAGGCCGCCAGCCCGAAGATGTCCACCCGGGCGCCCTTGGAGAGCAGCGGAGGGATCACCTCGCGGATCTTCCGGCGGGAGATGACGGGCACCTCCGCCATCAGGCAGATGGAGTTGACCAGCTCGCGGCCCCACTTGCGCAGCTCCTCGCCCGAGGTGACGTTGGGCTTGGCAATGAGCTCGAGCGCGCCGGCCCGGATGGCCTGGAAGCCCAGGTCCGCGCCGCGATCCGCCACGGCGCTGACGACCAGGATGCGAGCGGGCGCATCCGCCATGATGGCGGCGATGGCGCCGGGCCCGTCCAGCCCCGGGAGCAGCAGATCCATGGTGATGACGTCCGGCCGCAGCAGCCGGGCCAGCGACACCGCCCGGTTGCCGTCTCCGGCCCGCCCGACGATCTCGATGCGGGGCTCCTGGGACAGGAGCGTCGCCATCGTATTGACCATGGTGGGCGAGTCATCGACCACCAGCACCCGAATGGGCCGATTCGTGTTCATGAGCGCCCTCCCCTCCGGCTCATGACGTCCAGGACGACCTTCAGCAGCTGGCCCTCGGCGCAGTCCCGCTTGCTCATGAAGTCGTCCGCGCCCGCCGCGCGCCCCCGCTCCCGCCCGGTCTCATAGGTGGACACGAGGATGACGGGCAGCTCCCGCGTCTCCGGCCGGTCTCTCACCGTGCGGATGAACTGCTCGCCGTCCATCTCCTCCATCTCCAGATCGCAGATGACGACGTCGTAGCTGTCCGTCTGCAGGCGCTCCAGGGCGCGCGCACCGCTGGAGGCCAGGTGGACGGTGAAGCCGCCTGCCTCGAGCATGGACCGGTGCAGGGCCCGCGCGGTGAGCGAGTCGTCCACCACCAGCGCCCGGCGGTGCTGCGGCGCGGAGGCCGCCAGGGTCGCCGGCTCGGACACCAACCAGCTCGGGCGGAGGATGAGCATCAGCTCGCCACGGCTGAGGGTGGCGGCGCCCTGGTAGGAGGGCACATCGCGCACCTCGGCCGGCAGCGGGCGGATGACGAGATCCCGGTCTCCCACCACCGCGTCCACCGCGAGCGCCACCCGCTTGCCGCCCGCGCTGATGACCATGAGCGGCTGGCCCTCGGAGGGCATGTGGGCGGCGCGCAGCCCCAGGCGGGAGCCCAGGTCCACCACCGGGAGCATCTGCCCCTGGTACTCGAGCTGGGCCCGCCGGCGCGTGACGCGCAGGGCGCTCATCTTCGTGAGCTGGGTGGCCTCCACCGCCAGCATGGGCAGGCCCATCATCTGATCGAACACGCGCACCACCAGCACGGGCGAGCTGCCCAGCTCCACCGGCAGGGTGAGCACGAAGCGCGTGCCCTGCCCCAGCGCGCTGGCCACCTCGATGCGGCCCTGGAGCGTCTCCACCGCCGCGCGCACCGCGTCCAGCCCCACCCCGCGTCCCGAGGTGTCCGTCACGTCATTGCGCGTGCTGAAGCCCGGGCGGAAGATGAGATCGCGGATCTGGTTGTCGTTCATCCGCGCCAGCTCCTCGGGCGTGGCCACGCCTCGGGACTCGGCGGCCTGGCGCACGCCCTTCACGTCAATGCCGCGGCCGTCGTCGCTGGACTCGAGGAAGAGGAGGTTGCCCTGCTGCTCGATGCGGAGCGTCAGCGCGCCCTCGTGGTGCTTGCCCGTGCGCTCGCGCTCGGAGGGCGTCTCCAGGCCGTGGTCCACCGCGTTGCGCAGCAGGTGCACCAGCGCGCCGTTGAGCTTCTCCAGCAGCCGCCGATCCAGCGACACCTCCGCGCCCACCACGGAGAGCCGGGCCTCCTTGCCCAGCTGGCGCGACAAGTCGCGCGCCATGCGCTGCAGGGGCTCGAGGATGGTGCGCACCGGCCGGGTGGTGATGGCCTTGAGGCCCTCCTCCAGCGCGTCGACGACGTCGGCCGTCTCCTCGCCGTCCGAGCGCATCGCGCGGCCCACGCCGGACAGCAGCGTGCGGGCCTCGGCCGTCTCCGCCAGCAGGCCCTGCTTGGCCAGCAGCGTCACCACGCGATCGAGCTCGCGGGAGCGCTCCTCCATGCGCAGGCGCACCTCGCGCAGGCGCTCCACCTCGCGCATGAGCGTCGTCACCTGCCGCGAGCTCACGCGCCAGCCCGCGCCCTCCGACTCCCCACTCACGTGGGTCTCGTCGCGCGGCGCCTCCATCGAGGACGTCGCGGTGAGCGGGACAGGCGTGGCGGAGGCGGGCGCGGCGGACTTCACGGGCGCGGGAGCCGGGGCGGACTGCGGGGCCCCGGGGGCTGAAGCGGCCGCGGGGGGCTGCTCCGGGGGTGGCGCCTCGGTGACGAGCTGGGCGAGCGCGGCGGTGTAGTCCGGCAGCGAGTCCCCACGCCCGTCCGCGTGCGCATGGACGCGCAGCATGAAGATGTCCAGGCCGTGCAGCAGCACGTCCACCACCTGCCGCGGCATCTGCTGGATGCTGGCGCGCAGGGGGGCCAGCGCGTCCTCCAGCTTGTGGGCGATCTCGCTCAGATCCTGCAGCCCGAGGCTCGCGGCGCTGCCCTTGAGCGTGTGCAGGTAGCGCCCCAGCCGCTGGTAGGCCTTCGTCAGCCCCTCGGTGTCGAGGACGCCGCGCTCCAGGTCCAGCAGGTCCATGGTGACCTTCTGGCAGACCTCCTGAGCCTCGGCGGCGAAGCCGGCGACGAGCCCTTGCAGGAGCGGATCAACGGCCATGGCGCGCCCCCGTCCCGCCGCGCGTGAAGAGGCGCGCCGGATCAATCAGGTGGACGAGCTGCTGCTGGCCCAGCTGCGGGCCGAAGAGGACCTCGATGATGGGCCCCTCGGAGCGCGCGCGGGCCGCCTCCACCGCGCCCACCGGGATGCCGATGGGACGGGGGATGGCCTCGCAGTCCACCGCGCACAGCTCTCCGTCTCCGCGATCCACCACCAGGAGCACGGCGGGATCCTGCCGCCAGCCATGGCCTCCCAGCAGCGAGGCCAGGCTGAGGGCCGCCAGCACCTGGCCCTGGAACCGCAGCACGCCGATGACGTGGGGAGCGGACAGGGGCACGGGCGTCACCATCCGCAGCGGGAGCGCCGCGCGCAGCGCCTCGAGCGGCAGCGCATAGCGCTCCTCGCCCAGCGGGAACTCCGCCACCAGGAGCACCGCCTCCTCGCGGTTGGCGTCGCTCTGATCGAGCCCGCGCAGCCGCTTGGCACGCTCCTCCAGCAGATCGCGGACCTCCTGCTCCTGCACCTCATCCGGGAGCCGCGGCAGCAGGTCGCGCAGCTCGCCCTCCTGCGCCTCTTCCGGAATCCGGGACGTGGTCTTCATTCAGCGGCTCCCAGGTTGAGGTAGGCGTCCGCCGACGCCTTGTAGAAGCGGGCCGGGAGGGCCTCGGGCCCCTCGACGATCTGGTCCGGAGGCAGCTCCGCGGCGCGGGCATGCACGGCCCGCATGAGTGGGTAGGCCGCCGAGCGTGAGCCGCTGCGCTCGCGCAGCAGCGCCAGCTCCAGCAGGCCTGGGAGGTAGTCCGGGTGCTGCTTCACCAGGGCCTCCAGCACGAGTGTCGCCTGCATCATCTTTCCCTGCTCGATGTGCTCCAGGGCCACCAGGTGGAGCTGGGCGGGTTGGCGCGAGGGCGCCTCTGGGGGCCGAAGCGCCGCGGGGGCCACGGCGGGCAGCCCCGAGCGCGAGGGGGGCCTCGAGGTCGGCTGGGCTCCGGGTGGCAGAGGAACGGGGGTCGGCACAGGCAGCCCCGAGCGCGACGGCGGGCGCTGGCCCGACAGGGCCCCGGGGGGCAGGGGCACCGGGGTGATCGCGGGCAGCCCCGAGCGCGACGGCGGACGGTAGGACGGAGGGGGCGCCAGCTCGGGGTGCAGCGGGCGGTGGAAGGCCTGCAGCTCGGGAGGCCCCACGCGCACCATCCCATCGGGGTGACGATCCACCTCCACCGTGCCCAGGAAGAGGTAGCCCCCCGGCGCGAGCGAGCGGAAGAGGTTGTTGATGGCCACCTCGCGGGCCGCCGGGGAGAAGTACGTGAGGACGTTGCGGCAGAGGATGAAGTGGAACTGGCCGAGCACCGCATCCAGGGGCGACATCAGGTTGGCCGCCATGAAGGTGGTGACGTTGCGCACGCTGTCGAAGATGATCACCTGCTTGTCTTCGAGCGGGCGGTAGAGGGGGAACAGGTGCGGCCCGGACTCGCGGCGGGACCAGGCGCCGTAGGTGGCGCGCCGCGCCGTCGCCAGGCTCGCCTCGTTCAGGTCTGTCCCCACCACCTCGATGGCGAGGCCCGAGGGCGCGGAGGCCAGCAGGCAGGCGGCCAGCGAGTAGGCCTCCTCTCCGGTGGCGCAGCCGGCGCTCCAGCCGCGCAGGCGGACCGCGCCCGCGCGCAGCACCCGGGGGACGCCCTCACGGGCAATGAAGCGGAAGTGCTCCGGGTGGCGGAAGAAGTACGTCTCTCCCACGAGCGAGGCCCGCATGACGGCCAGCGCGAACTCACTCTCCGGGCGCTCCAGGTCCGCGAGCAGCTCGGAGAGGGGGCGTCCACGCCCAAGCTCCGCGCGCACCAGGCGCTCCAGGGCCTCGGGAGCGATGGCGTCATCGCGAAAGCCCGTCCGCTCGGAGATCAGCTGCCGGGCCCGGGCGAACAGCAGCGGATCGACTCCCCCCGTCATGCGTCCGGCCTCACACCCCCCTGCCGCAGCAGCTCAGGCAGCTCCCGAAGCAGTCCGCGGGAGAGGAATACCTTGGGATCCAGCAGCGGCAGCGCCCCTCCGCCGGTGACGTGCAGCATGCCCATGAGCCCCTCTCGGAGGAGCCCGTGCTCGGCGCCACCCACGTTCCGGTCGATCTCCGACGCGGTGAACTCCTCCGGGTCCTGCACCCGGTCCACGCAGAGCGCCAGCGGCATGTCCTCCACCTGGATGATGACGAGCATCCGCTCGCGCACCGAGACGCGGTGGTCCTGGCCCAGCCGGCGCGCCACATCCAGCACGCACACCGCCGCGCCACGCAGCTCCACGTACGTGCACAGGAAGGGAGGCCCGCCGGGCAGCGGCTTCAGCGCCGGCTGCAGCAGCACCTCACGCACCGAGTCCAGCGGCAGGGCGAACTCCTGCTCCCCCGCCGACATCCGCAGCACCAGCATGGAGCCGGCGCGCGAGCGGCGCCGGGAGCCCTCCAGCGTGGTGGCCACCGTGGACAGCAGATCCTCGGCGCGGAAGGGCTTGGCCAGGAAGGCCTCGGCCCCCATGCCCAGGCACGCCTCCGCGCGGGACTTCTCCGAGGAGATGATGATGACGGGGATGTTGGCCATCCGCTCCTTGTCCGCCTTCATCTTCTGGAGCACCTCGTCCCCGTCCATCTCCGGCATCGACAGATCCAGCAGCACGGCCTCTGGCTGCAGCCGCTCCAGCTTCTCGAGCGCCTCCCGGCCATTGCTCGCGGTGTGCAGCGAGTAATGGCCGGAGAGGATCGCCTTCTCGAGAGCGAGAATGGCGTCGCTGTCGTCGACGAGGAGGAGGGACGGGAGGCTCACGGCGCGGCGAGAGGCAGGAACTGGCGGACGGTCTCGGTCAGATCGGCATGGGACACGGGCTTCTGGATGAAGGCATTGGCGCCCGCCTCCGCTCCCCGCTGCCGCAGATCCCCGCCCTTCTCCGCGGTGAGCAGAATCACGGGGATACCTCTCAGCTGGGCCTCCTTGCTGGCTCGGAGCTCCTTGACGAACGTGATGCCGTCCATCCCCGGCATGTTGATGTCTGCAATCACCACACTCACTGGCACCAGCCTCAAGAGTTGCAAAGCCCGGGTCGCATCCTCGGCCTCGAGGATGCTGAGCCGGAGATTCATCAAGTAGATCTTGATGATGTTGCGGACAGTCGGGCTGTCATCCACCACCAGGATGTTGTCGCTCACACCCACGGCTCCTCACGCGGGGGCCTTGACCGGCCCCTGCCACAAACGATGAGACTTTAGCGTGTCCGCTCCGTCTGGAGAAAGGTGGCCCGTCCATTCTTCCGCGCTCGGGCGGTTGGCGGACAGGCTCACGCTCCCCTGGGCTATTCGCCCGCGGGCGGGGCCTCTCCCTCTGACTGCTCAGCGCGCGGATCCACAGGGGGCGCGCCAATCGCATGGTAACCCCCATCCACGTGAACCAGCTCCCCCGTCGTTGACGGGAGCCAATCCGACAAAAGGGCACAGGCTGTCCGGGCCACCGCGTCATGGCTGTCCCGGGAGCTCCACCCCAGCGGGGCCTGCTTCCCCCACCCCTGCTCCAGGGCCTTGAATCCTGGAATTCCCTTGGCGGCAATCGTCGCCAGGGGCCCGGCGGCCAGCGAGTTGACGCGGATCCCCTTGGGGCCGAGATCCCTGGCGAGGTAGCGCACGGTGGCCTCGAGTGCCGCCTTGCACACCCCCATCCAGTCGTAGATGGGCCAGGCGACGCGGTTGTCGAAGTCCAGCGCCACGATGGAGCCACCGCTCGTCATCAGGGGAGCCACCGCCACGGCCAGCTCCTTGAGGGAGTACGTGGAGACGCGGAACGCCGTCTGGACGCTCTCCCAGGGGGTGTTGAGGAAGTTGCCGCCCAGCGCATCCTCGGGGGCAAAGGCCACCGCGTGGAGGGCGCCGTCCACCCGGCCCCACTTCTGGCGGAGCGACTCGGTGAGCGCGGTGAAGTGCTCGGGCTTCGTCACGTCCAGCTCGAGCACCTCGGTGCCCGGCTTGAGCCGCTTGGCGCTCCGCTCGGTGAGAGAGCGGGCCCGGCCGAACCCCGTGAGGATGATCTCCGCCCCCTGGGCGAGCGCGTGCTCGGCGATTCCAAAGGCCAGGGACTGAGGGGTCAGCACCCCGGTGATCAGGATCTTCTTGCCCTGCAACAGCATGGGGAGCCTTTCAAGAGAAGAAGAGGTGGCCGCGCGGTTTACCACTCCTGATGGCAGGTGGGGCGTGAAACACGAGACGCCGCGGTGCGTAATGGCCGGGTCCCCCGGCTCCAGGGGAGGACCCCGGAGCTGAAGTTCCGCTCACGAGGCGCATGACTCCTGCTGCTGGCCTGGCCCCCTCCTGCCCGCTAGAAGTCCAGGAAGATCCAACAATTTGCGGCGAAAACCCCCCAACGGGTCCCCCATCCAGTAAAAGACACACCGCCATGCCGAATTTCCAGGATACGTACCTCTCCGGCGCCAACATCGACTTCATCGAAGGGCTGTACGCTCGCTACCTCCAGGATCCCTCCAGCGTGGATCCGAGCTGGCGGGAGATCTTCGAGCGCAACAACGGCGCTGGGCGCCCCATCTTCAACAAGACGCTGCTGGAGGCCCCCACTCCGGCCCCGGCCACCCCCGGCAAGAATGGCAAGGCGGCCGCAGCCCCGGCCCCCGCCGCGGCCCCCGCTCCCGCAGCGGCCCCCGCGCAGGACATGCGCCTGCAGGCCCGGGTGGACCAGACGATCACCGCCTTCCGGCTGCGCGGCCACCTGCGCGCCAATCTGGACCCGCTCGGCCGCCCGCGCCCGCCCCTGGAGCACGTGGCGGACATGCCCATGGTGGACGAGAAGCACTTCTCCTCCCTGGAGCTGGAGCAGCCCATCGAGAGCGGCAGCGTCTTCACCGAGCCCCGGATGAAGCTGGCGGAGCTGCTCGCCCGGCTGCGCCGCACGTACACGGGCTCCATCGGCGTCGAGTTCATGCAGATGCTCGACAGCGAGCGCCGGCGCTGGCTCATGCGCCGCATGGAGCTGAGCGAGAACCGGCTGAGCTTCTCGGTGGAGGAGCAGCGCCACCTGCTCACCCTGCTCTCCAAGGCCGAGGGCTTCGAGAACTTCCTCCACACCAAGTACGTGGGCGTGAAGCGCTTCAGCCTGGACGGCGGTGAGAGCCTCATCCCCATGCTGGACTCCATCCTCGAGGTGGGCAGCGGGATGAACCTCAAGGAGGTCGTCATCGGCATGGCCCACCGCGGCCGCCTCAACGTGCTGACGAACATCCTCCACAAGAGCCCGGATCAGATCTTCAGCGAGTTCGAGGGCCCGGCGGACCCCAAGGCCTACATGGGCCGCGGCGACGTGAAGTACCACATGGGCTTCTCCTCGGATCACACCACGCGGAGCGGGGTGAACATCCACCTGTCGCTGGCCTTCAACCCCAGCCACCTGGAGGCGGTGGATCCGGTGGTGGAGGGCCGCGTGCGCGCCAAGCAGGAGCGCAGCGGGGACTCGGAGCGCACCCGGGTGATGCCGCTGCTCATCCACGGGGACGCGGCCTTCATGGGCCAGGGCGTCATCTCCGAGACGCTCAACCTGGCGCGCCTGCAGGGCTACGAGACGGGCGGCACCATCCACCTCGTCATCAACAACCAGGTGGGCTTCACCACGGATCCGCATGACTCGCGCTCCTCCATCTACGCCACCGCCATCGCGCAGATGCTGGACGTGCCCGTCTTCCACGTGAACGGGGATGACCCGGAGGCCTGCGTCCACGTGGCGCGGCTGGCCGCCGAGTTCCGGCAGACCTTCAAGAGCGACGTCGTCATCGATCTCATCTGCTACCGGCGCTACGGGCACAACGAGGGCGATGATCCGTCCTTCACCCAGCCGCACATGTACGAGCTGATCCGCAAGCAGCACACGGTGCGGACGCTGTACGCCAAGACGCTGGCCGAGCGCGGCGGCATCTCCGCCGAGGAGTCCGAGGCCATCAAGCAGGCCTGCCTCAAGGAGTTCGACGACGCGCTCACCCGCATCAAGCAGGCGCGCCAGTTCAAGGAGCCCAGCGCCCTGGAGGGCCTGTGGAAGCCTTATAAGGGCGGCTCGCAGAAGAACGCCCCCGAGGTGCCCACCGCGGTGGAGAAGGGCCGGCTGCGCGAGGCCCTGAAGAAGCTGTCCGAGGCCCCCGAGGGCTTCAACGTCCACCCCGTGGTGGAGCGCACGGTGCTCAAGAAGCGCCAGTCCATGCTGGAGAGCGAGGAGCTGCTCTGGTCCGAGGGCGAGGCGCTGGCCTACGCCACCCTGCTCTCCGAGGGCTACGGGGTGCGCGTGTCCGGCCAGGACAGCGAGCGCGGCACCTTCAGCCACCGCCACTCCGTGCTGCATGACGTGAAGACGGGCGCGCGCTTCGTGCCGCTGCAGCAGTTCTCCACCGGCCGCGCCTCCTTCCAGGTCTACAACAGCCCGCTGTCCGAGATGGCCGTCATGGGCTTCGAGTACGGCTACAGCCTGGACGTCCCGGACGGGCTGACGATCTGGGAGGCGCAGTTCGGCGACTTCGCCAACGGCGCGCAGATCATCATCGACCAGTTCATCGCCGCCGGGGAGAGCAAGTGGCGCCGGCTGTCGGGGCTCACCCTGCTCTTGCCCCACGGCTACGAGGGCCAGGGCCCGGAGCACTCCAGCGCCCGGCTCGAGCGCTTCCTCAGCCTGTCCGCCGAGGACAACATCCAGGTGTGCTACCCCACCACGCCCGCGCAGATCTTCCACCTGCTGCGCCGCCAGGTGGTGCGCCCCTACCGCAAGCCGCTCGTCATCATGTCGCCCAAGAGCCTGCTGCGCCGCCCCGAGGCGTTCAGCAAGCTGGACGAGCTGGCCACGGGCCGCTTCCAGGAGATCATCCCCGACCGGAAGGAAGTGGATCCGGCCGGCGTGACGCGGCTGCTGCTGTGCTCGGGCAAGGTGTACTACGACCTGGTGAAGGCCCGGGACGAGCAGAAGGCCTGGAACATCTCCATCGTCCGCGTGGAGCAGCTCTACCCCTTCCCCTTCGACGCGCTGGCGGGGCTCGTCTCCAGCATGCCGAAGCTGACCGAGCTCTTCTGGGTGCAGGAGGAGCCGCGCAACGCGGGCGGGTGGTATTTCATGTTCCCCCGCCTCCATGACATGGCATCCTCCCGCGCCAGCGGTCCTGTGAAGGTCGGCTACATCGGGCGTGCGGAAGCCGCCAGCCCTGCCACCGGCTTCACGAAGACCCACGACTACGAGCAGCACCTGATCGTCGAGGAAGCCATCCTCCGAGGAACCAAGAATGGCCGTTGAATTGAAAGTCCCGCCCCTGGGCGAGTCCATCACCGAAGCCGTCGTTGGCAAGTGGAACAAGAAGAAGGGTGACACCGTCGCCGCCGACGAGCCTGTCGTCGTGCTCGAGACGGACAAGGTCACCATCGACGTGCCTGCCCCGGCGGCTGGCGCGCTGATCGAGCTCTCCGTCAAGGAGGGAGACAAGGTCCGCGTCGGCGAGCTGCTCGGCCGCATCGACGCCAATGGCGCCGCCGCTGCCGCGCCTCAGCCGGCCTCCACCCCAGCGCCGGCCGCTGCTCCCACGCCCGCTGCTGCTGCCACCACCGAGGCGCGCATGACGCCCACGGCCCGGAACATGGCGGCGGCCAACAACGTGGACGTGACGCAGCTCCAGGGCTCGGGCTCGGGCGGCCGCATCACCAAGGACGACGTGCTCGGCCAGCTCAGCAAGGGCACCCCGGCGCCTGCTCCGGCGCCCGTGGCCCCGCCGGCGCCCTCGGGTCCCCGGGCCAACGCGGCCCGCGAGGAGCGCGTGCGGATGACGCCGCTGCGCAAGCGCGTGGCCGAGCGCCTCGTGCAGGCCCAGTCCACCGCCGCCATCCTCACCACCTTCAACGAGGTGGACATGGGCGAGGTGATGGCGCTGCGCAAGAAGTACAACGACAAGTTCCTGGCGAAGCACGGCGTGAAGCTGGGCTTCATGAGCTTCTTCGTCCGCGCCTCCATCGAGGCCCTCAAGGCCTTCCCGCAGATCAACGCGGAGATCGACGGCGAGGAAGTCGTCTTCAAGCACTACTACGACATCGGCGTGGCGGTGTCCGGCTCGCGCGGGCTGGTGGTGCCGGTGGTGCGAGACGCGGACAAGCTGTCGCTGGCGGAGCTGGAGAAGCAGATCGGCGACTACGGGGTGCGCGCCCGCAACGACAAGCTCACCATGGCGGATCTGCAGGGCGGCACCTTCACCATCTCCAACGGCGGCATCTTCGGCTCCATGCTGTCCACGCCCATCCTCAACCCGCCGCAGTCGGGCATCCTGGGCATGCACAACATCGTGGAGCGGCCGGTGGTGAAGGACGGGCAGATCGTCATCCGGCCCATCATGTACGTGGCGCTCTCGTACGATCACCGGCTGGTGGACGGCCGCGAGGCGGTGCAGTTCCTCGTCCGTGTCAAGGAGTGCATCGAGGATCCGGAGCGGCTGCTGTTGGAAGTGTGAGAACTCCAACGCATCAATTCCACATGGGTCGCTGGACTTGGAATGCGCGGGTTCACTACAAATGAGGGGCCCCCCGGTAGTCGGGGGGCTGAAGAACCCGGGGGGCTCCGGCGCCGCCCGCTAAGTAAGGACGCACTATGGCTACTGGTACCGTGAAGTGGTTCAACGATGCGAAGGGGTTCGGCTTCATCACGCAGGACGAAGGTGGCGAGGACGTGTTCTGCCACCACACGGCCATCAACATGGACGGCTTCCGCACCCTGCAGGAGGGGCAGAAGGTCCAGTTCGAGGTGACCCGCGGCCCCAAGGGCCTGCAGGCCCAGAACGTACGCGCCGCCTGAGCGCGGACCCCAGCCACTCCTCACGGACTGGCTGAGTCGAGGCCCGGTCCCCCTTGGCGGGAGCCGGGCCTCTCTCTTTGCGGGGCTGGCTACAGGTGCTTGCGGAAGTAGTCGAGCACCCGCTCGTACTGGCGCTGGGTGACGAGCGGATCCGGCACCATGTGCGTCAGCCCGCTGAGCGGCAGCAGCTCGTGCGGCTTGCCCGCGAGGAAGAGCGCGTGGGAGAGCTTGAGGGTGTGGAAGAAGTAGACGTTGTCGTCCGCGGTGCCGTGGATGAGCAGCAGCGGGGCGATGGGCTTGGCCGGGTCCTTGGCGTAGGTGAGCAGGGAGCTCTTCTCGTAGGCCTCGGGGTGCTCCTGGGGGAGCCCGAGGTAGCGCTCGGTGTAGTGGGTGTCGTAGTCGAGCCAGTCCACCACGGGCGCGCCCGCCACCGCGGCCTTGAAGAAGTCCGGGCGCTTGAGGGCGGCGAGCGCGGCCATGTAGCCGCCGAAGCTCCAGCCGTAGATGCCCACGCGTGACAGGTCGAGCTCGGGCACCTTCTCCGCCAGGGCCTTGAGGCCGGCGATCTGATCATCCAGGGTGAGGGTGGCGAAGTCGTACTTCACCACGCGCTCCCAGGCGGCGGTGCGCAGGGGGGTGCCGCGTCCGTCGATCTTGACGATGAGGAAGCCCTGGTCCGCCAGCCACTGGTTGAGCAGGTTCTCTGGCATGCCATGGCGCACCACGGTGGTGGTGGGGCCCGCGTACACGTAGAGGATGACGGGCAGCTTCACCCCGGGCTTGGCATCCCGGGGGCGGGTGACGGAGGCGTGGAAGCCCTCCTTGCCCACCTGGAAGAGCTGGGTGTTCGGGGTGAAGGGGGGCTCGGCGGCCACGGAGGGCAGCTCCCCCACGCGGGTGCCATCCGGCTTCAGCACCTGGAAGCGCGGCATGGTGGTGTCCGTCTGGGAGAGGGTGACGAGCAGCCCGCCCTGCTTGGAGATGGTGACGGGCAGCTCGAAGGCGGGAGCGGGCGTGCCGGTGGCGACCTTCTCGGGCGCGCCGCCGTCCTTCACCCGCCAGAGGTAGCTCTCGGTGGGGTTGGTGGCGCCGTGGAAGTAGAGGGTGCGGTCCTTGTCGATGAAGCGCGCCAGGCCCTGGAAGCCCGCGTCCGGCTTCACCCAGGAGCGCGCGAGGGTTCCGTCCGCGTTGCGCAGCTCCACCTCGGGGCCACCGTTGCGCTCGGTGTACCAGAGGAAGCCGCTGCCATCCTCGAGCCAGCGTGGGAAGTCCTGGTCCAGGTTGAGCCACGCATCATCCTTCTCCGTGAGCAGCAGGCGCGTCTTGCCGGTGCGCGGCTCCACGGCGAGGAGCTGCTCCTCCGTCTGGGTGCGGTTCTGCACCAGCACCGTCAGCGGGCCGCCCTTCTGCCACGCGACGGTGGCCAGGTACGGGTAGGCCTTCGCGTCCCAGTCCACCCACACCGTCTTGCCACCGGTGACGGGGGTGATGCCCAGGCGAACCACCGCGTTGGCCTTGCCGGGCCGGGGATAGGGGAAGGTGGTGCCGCCCTGCTCGGGGTGCATCACGTCCACGATGGTGAGCCTCTCCACGCCGGAGGTGTCGGACTCCGTGTAGGCGATGGACTTCGCGTCCGGGCTCCACCAGAAGCCGGAGAAGCGGTGCATCTCCTCCTGTGCGACGAACTCGGCCAGGCCGTGCGTCTTCTGCTCCGTGCCACCCTTCGTGATGGGCTGCTCCTTGTTGGCCGTCAGGTCGATGCGGAACACGTCCTGGTTCCGCACGTAGGCGATCTGCTTGCCGTCCTCGGAGAAGTGCGGGTCGATGACACCCGGGCCCGTCTTCAGCTCGGTGACCTTCCCGGTGGAGCGCTCGACGACGTAGAGCTTGCCGGAGAGGCTCACGAGGATGCGCTCGCCGTCCTCGGAGAGATCATAGGTGGTGAAGCCCCTCGAGCTCACGCGCATGCGCTCGCGCCGGGCCTTCTCCTCCACGGAGAGCGTCTCCTCGGCGCCCTTGAGGATGGCGTCGGGGGTGAGCAGCTCCTTCGTGGCGCCGGTGGCCACGTCGAAGGCGTAGAGCATCTGCGTGGCGGAGGTGGGCTGGGTGCGCAGGAAGAGGAGCGTCTTCTCGTCCGGGGTGATGCGCGGCTTGCCGGGGCGGCCGCTCATGAAGCGGCGGGTCTCGGAGTACTGGCGGAGGAAGGTGTCGAGCTTCCGTTCAGTCATGGGCTTGGAGGAAGGCGTCTGGGCGAGGGCCGAGAGGCTCACGAGGAGGAGAACGGCGGCGACGAGGTGGCGCATGCGATGCTGGGCCCAGGTGGGCCCGCTCTCCTTTCACAGCGGAGGGGCGCGCAGCCTACACTCCCGGGCTTCACGCAGCCGGTGGGAAAGTACAGCCTCGGGAGGGTAGTCCCCAGATGGACCCAGAAGCGCCGCTCCACCTGCGCCTCGCCGGCGTCATCCGCCTGTCGCTCTCGGGTGGCCGGGGGCCCTCGGATGCCTATGTCTTCGATCCGCACCGGCTCGCCCTGCCCTCCTGGGCGTGCGCGCTCGGAGAGGGCGGAGGGCCCGCGCTGCTGGTGAGCCTGGATCGGCACCTGGATGTGGTGCCGCCCCGGCAGCCCGAGGCCGTGCCGGACCGGAGCGCGGGCCTGCGTGCCCTGGACGAGCACGCGCGATGGGCCCTGGACGTGCGCAACTACGATCACATCCTCGCCGCCATGGAGGCGGGGCTGGTGGGGGACGCGCTGCTCATCGCCCGGGCGCGGCCTCGGGGAGCATTCGAGCGGGACACCTACCGGGATTCACGGGGCCGGGAGCACCGGCTGGTGGCGGTGCCCACGGTGGATCGGGCCGCGGAGGCGTTCCGGGCTCCGGCGCCAGGGGATGCGGTGCGCGAGGTGCTGGAGCGCGCGGAGCGGGTGCTGCTGGACGTGGACCTGGACTGCTTCACCACGCCGAGCGATGCGGATCCGACCACGGTGCTGCCCTGGCCCCGGAGCATCATCCGCGAGTTCCTGCTGCCCGAGGGCTCCGGGCCCTTCTGGGAGGCGGTGCTGGAGAAGGCGGTGGCGCTCACGCTGGCCCGGGAGCCGCATCACTGTGGCGGGCTGCTGGCCTCGGGCGAGCTGTTCCGCGAGGTGGCCGAGGTGCTGTTCCGCGAGCTGCTCCACGCCGAGCCGCCGTGAGCAGGCGGCTCCCCGCTTCGCACCATAGCGGCCTTGGCCCTTCCGGTAGGTGTGAGGGCCGGGGCCCGCGCCGGGAAGCTTCGAGGGTTCCCTCTCAACCGTGGGCTGTCCACAGCCACCCACCAGCCAAAGTCCAAGCAATACTCCCAACACCCTGTTCATCCATCCTTGAGGACTGCTTGCATTTGAGTGGAGGGCTGGAGCGCAGGGGCCAGGATGAAGACAGGGCTGGCGCCTCACCTCGCGGGCCCACCCTGGCGCCGAGGACGGCCTCCACCTGAGGCGCCCAGGCTCCTGGGCTGACGGGGACCGCCACGCATTCCGCCTGCAAGTGTGGCATGGTGGACGGCTACTCATCGCTCAAGCGATGGAGCGGCGAAGTTTGCCAGGTTCGCATCAAGGTTCACGCCGACGGCTGGCCGAGGAACGATGTGTGGGTGAGAACAAGAGACGCATCCTGATCATTGATGACTCCGAGCCCATCCACATGGACTTCCACCGGGTGCTCTGTCCGAAGAAGAGTGGGGCCGCCAAGGATATGGCCCTCATCGAGGAGACGCTCTTCGGCCCGGAGTTCTCCAGCGAGGGGCCTTCCAAACCGGAGTTCGAGCTGGACTCGGCCTTCCAGGGGCAGGAGGGGCTCGCCAAGGTGAAGCAGGCCGTGGAGGCGAACCACCCCTATGCGCTGGTCTTCCTGGACTACCGGATGCCGCCTGGCTGGAATGGCATCGAGACGCTGCGGCATCTGCGCGAGGTGGCGCCCTCCCTGCCGGTGGTGTTGTGCTCGGCCTACTCGGACTACTCCTGGGAGGAGATCCTCCTGGAGTTCGGCGAGTCCCAGTTGCTGGTGGAGCTGAGAAAGCCCTTCGACGGCGAGGAGCTGCTCCGACGGGCCTTGGCCCTCACCGAGCCGCGGAGCGGGTGACGGGAGGAGGGGTAGGCTCGCACGGCGCCAGGCGTGGCGACGCTCACTCCTCCGCCGGCTGACAGGGGAACTCCAGCGTGAACGTGGCCCCGCGCCCCGGCCCGTCGCTATGAGCCGTCAGCGAGCCGCCCAACTGCTGGGCCGCCAGGGCGCTGGCGTGCAGCCCGAACCCGTGCCCCTCCTCCCGCGTGGTGAAGCCGTGCTGGAAGATGCGCGTGAGCAGCTCCGGCTCAATGCCCACGCCCGTGTCGGAGACGCGGATACGGACGTGGCCCTCAGCAGCGGGCTCCACCTTCAAGGTCAGGAGCCGCTCGTTCCCGGGCGCCTCATCCAGGGCGTACTTGGCATTGCTGATCAGGTTCACCAGGATCATCAGCACCTTGTGCTTGTCGGTCAGCACGAGCGGCAGGCTGGCCAGCTGCTTCTCCACCCGCACTCCATGGCGGCTAAGCCCGGCCGAGTTGATGCGCAGGGCGTCCTCTATCAACTCCGCCAGGGCGACCGGCTCGCGCAGCTGGGGAGGCCTGGCGTAGCTCTGCTGCAGCTTGACGATGGTGCCGATATGCTCGGTGTACCGATTGACGTCGTCGAGCAGTGTGGAGAGCTCCGCGCGCTCGTCTCGCAGGTGCTGCCCCAACCGGTCCAGGTAGGTGGGCACGCTGCGCCCGCGCTCGTCCTGGGTGATGAAGAGTGCCAGGTCACCCTGGCGCTCCGTGAGCATGTTGGCCACCCGGCCCACGTTCTCGAGCTTCATCCCGGACAGCCGCGCCTTGGCCTGCGTCGCGGCGGTCTGCACGCTGTTGAGCACGTTGCCCACGTTGTGCAACACATTGGTGGCGACCTCCGCCATGCCCGCGTGCCGCGCTGACTCCACCAGCTTGCTGTGCACCTCCTTGAGCTCCCGCGTGCGCTCCTCCACCCGCTGCTCCAAGCCCTCGTTGGCCTGCTTCAGGGCCACCTCGCGCCGCTGAACCTCGTCGGCCATCACCCGGAAGGCCCGCGCCAGCCGCCCCAGCTCGTCACCGCGAGCGCTGTCCAGCGCGACCTTGAAGTCGCCGCCAGCCACCTGGTCGGTCGCCTGGGTGAAGGCTTGGAGCGGGCGGGTGATCTGCTGCTTCAGCACCAGATACATGATGACCAGCTCGATGAGCAGCGACGCCACCCCGAGCAACAGGACATAGCGTGCCGCCTGGAAGGCAGGCCGGCTCACCTCTCTCTCCGGGAGAGCCGTGACGAAGTTCCAGCCGGGGCCCTGCAGCCGCGCCACGGCGACGTACTCGCCGGACTCGGGAACCTCCAGCACAGCCCTGCTCTCGCGATGCTTCACCTGCTCGAAGAGCGCCCGCAGGTGGGCCCGCTGCGTCGCGGAGCCGAGAGCCCTGACCAACGTCCCAGGCTGCTCGGCGGTGGCGAGGATGTTGTAGACATCGGTGGCGCCTTCCATGCTCAGCTCGGGATGGGCAATCAGCTGGCCATCGTCGCGCAAGAGCATGTTGTACGCGCCGGGCAGGTGGTCGTTCCGGGTCCGGTCGATCATCTCCTTGAGGAGAACGTCATGGCTGACCGTCGCGACATGGCGGCCGTCCACGTCCAGCGGGGCGGAGGCCGAGACCATCCAGTCCTGATAGACCTCATCCGCGAACACGCCGCTATAGGTCGTCTTCCTCTCGGGGTTGTGCTCGGGCTGGGTGTTGGTGAACAGCTCGTAGCTGATGAACGAGAAGGTGGGCTCGGCGTCATGGCACCAGGTGGGGCGATCCGGCCAGTAGACAACGAGCGCATTCTCCGGCATCCCGATATAGGTGTTCGTGAAGCGTGTATGGAGGGCGGGCCCGTACTGGCTGAGCACGTCCTCCGCGGCCAGGATCCGGCGGCGGAGATCATCGTTGGGGGACACGCCCGTGTGGACGAAGAGGCACGGACTCTTCGTTCCATCGAAGCCCTCGGGGCGGTTGCGGATGGTGCCATCCGGTAGCCGCACGAACAGGCTGTCGAAGCGAGCGCTCGGGTCCTCCTTGCTCAAGGTCCGGAGCCGCTCCTCCAGGGCCTTCTTGATGACGGCATGGTTGTCCTCCGCCAGCACGAAGATGGTCTCCTCTCGATGGCTGCGCTCCTTGACATACTGCTCCAGCTGCAAGAGGGCTCCGGTGCGAAGGGAGCTGAACAGGTGGAGGTAGCTGGCCAGGGTGGTCAGGGCGATGATCACCGCGATGCGCACGCCCATCTTGATGAGCGTCGAACGGGCTAGCGAGGCGGGAGAGTGGGGGGCGGAGGACATACCGCGGCGAATATAGAGCACTTGGGCGAACCAGCAGCCCTGCCGAGCATAGGAAGGATGGAAGGGGTGTGAAGCCACGGAAACGGTAGCGCCAATCGCGTGCTGTCACAGCAATGCGGCTTTCTGGGAGAGCAGGGCCGCGACCTGGCGCAACTCCTTCAGCGCTTGGGGGGATTGAGCCCCCTGTCCGTCGCGCGCCAATTGGGCCCAGTGCAGCGCCTCGTTCATGAGCCGCATGGCCTCGCGCCAGGGAGCATACCGCCGATGGGATGTGACCGTGCTCGCGGCCACGATCGTGGCCTGCAGCTCCGTGACGAGTCTGGGCACTTCCCGTGCCTCGTAGGTGCCCTGGAGTTCCTGTGCCAGCTGTTGGATGTTCTCCAGCACCTGCGGGGCGGCCTGCATGGCGGCGATGGCCTTGTCACGCCGCGTGGACAGCCGGGCGAAGAAGTAGCCCACGATCGCCCCCAGGACCGTCAGCATGACCCCCACGATGAGCTGAGCCCACGTCTCGGGGCTCAGCTCGAAAGGCCAGGTCATGGCTGCTCTCCGTTGAGCCCTCTCAGCACATCCCGGGAGCCGTGCTGGGCCTCTGCCAGGAAGGCCTGCCAGCGCTCGATCACATCATTCAGGTGCCGCTTGCGTTCGGCCCCGCTGCCTTCCGCCATGGCGCTGGCGACCCGCGTCACCTGCCGCTCCAGCGTGGTGAGCATCTCCAGCGTGAACAGGGTCCGGCCATGGACCTTGAGGTACCTCTCCCGCTCACCCTCGTGGATGATGTGGAGCGTCTCTGCCTTGTCGATGTCGTGGAGGTACCGCAGGAACAGCTCCACGCTTCGCATCCGCTCCTCGAAGCGCTGGGGATCGAACTCGACGACATGCTCCTCCGGGAGCATGCAGTCGACATGTACCTCCTGGATGTACACCAGGTTGAAGATGGCGTAGCGCAGGTAGAACCGGCCTGCGTCCGCGAGCGAAAGGTGGGCATGGGACTCCTGCTCCAGCTCGTGTATCACCACGCAGGAGTCACACCAGGCCAGACGCTTGTACTCCGAGATGGCCATGTTGATCGCGGACAGGATGGTCTTCGGGCTGAACCCGAACAGCCGGAGGTACCACTGGAGCTCATCGACGCGCCGCCCCTGCACAGTCGCGGTCTTCAGCCGGTACAGCAGGCGCAACTTGCACGTCAGATTTCCCCGGGACTCGCCGCGCCCGCTGTCGAACAGGTTGTCGATGATGCGCGAGGGGGCCGCCTGGTAGCAGGGCTTGTCATGGAGCAGGACGGCGCGGATGAGCTCCTGGTCGCGAATTCCCCTCTTGCGCTGCGGGCTGCCTTCGCTCCCCAAGGTGGCCCCCAGCGGAGGCAGGGAGGAGGCGAAGAGCTTCTGGGCCAGGAGCAGCCCCGAGCGCAGGCTCTGCCCGGAGGCACCTTCGATGAACTCCCGGGCGTTGGGCTCACCCAGCGCCGCCGGGACGGCGTGGCGCATGCTCTGCGTCCGGGTCAGGCTGGAGAGCATCTCGGAGACCCAGTGCCTCATGCCCTGGAGGTCCAGGCTGATCCTCCCCGTGCTCTCCTCGTAGCCTTCGAGCGGAAGGGCCTGCTCGTCCAGATAGGCCCGCCGCAGGATTTCTTCGTCGGAGGCCGAGAGGAACTGCCGCATCCGGTTGACGATGACGTCGACGACATCCGGGCCGTGCTGCTCGACGACCGAGATGATCTTGCTGGCCGCCTGGACATTGGCGATGTTGTAGGTCAGCGGCCGCAGGGACAGGATGATCTTGCAGTTGCCCTGAGAGGCCAGCTGCTGCGCCACCGACAGGAAGGCGCGCTGGCGTATCGGCGGGAGCGGATCCGCGTTGTCGAGGATGATGACCAGCCGGCTGCGGTCTCCCTCGCACTTGACGGTGAGGTAGTAGTCGATCTGCAGGAGGAGGTAGCGCAGCCAGTTCAAGGAGGTCGCCTTCAGCTCCTCACTCTGCAGGTGGAGGGTCTCGAGCACCTCCGGTGCGTCGGGCCGCCACTGTGGGCCGTGGCGGAGCAAGAGGTGCCTGCTGGCCCCTGTCAGCACATGGGCCGCGGGATGCACTGTCAGGTCCAGGGTGTCACTCAGGGCCCAGGGCCACATGCCCAGGAACTCGTCCTCCAGTGATAGGAGGTGGTGGCGAGCCAGGGAGGTGTCGATGACTTCGGCCAGCGCCCACCGGGCATCGGCCTCGCCTCTCTCCTCGGAGGGCGCATCCTGGAGCCCGCTCAGCAGGCGCTCGAGGTCGCAGAAGATGACGCACGTGTGGCGCGGCAGGAAGTGATGGGCGAGGTAGCGAAGGGTCGTCGATTTGCCCGAGCCCATGCCTCCTTCCAGGAGCAGGATGTAGCTGTTGGGCTGGATGATGAAGGAGAGCACCTTGGCTTCGACAGGCCCCAGCTCGAGCGCCTTGCTTCCGAAGAAGCGGTCGAGCTTGGCCCGCCCATGCTTGAGGCGCTGATGGCCCTTGATCAGCCGGAAGCTCGAGGGCCGCTCGATGCTCGCCAGGTAGGGGAACTCGGCCATGCTCTCGGGCGGTCGCGGGTTGAGGAGGTAGCCTTTGAAGTAGAACTCCAACGCCTCCCAGATGGGGTTGGGGTCAAGCGACTGCTCTCTCGAGAACCTCTCCCGTGGGCGGATCTTGGCCATGGCTGACTCCCGCTCCTCCGTTGAAGCTAGGCCCGCACGGGAGCGGTGGCCAGGGCGCGCGCACGGGGCAGCGCCCTCTGTGCCGGCCCGCCGCGTCCCGTAATATGCTAGGCCCGGAGGGGGGCCACCGCTCCCCTCCAGCGGCCTCCCGGGCCGCCCCGTCGCCGGCTCCACCACACCGAGCATGTTCTCCTTCCTCCGAGGCCTCTTCTCCGTCGAGCGCCACCCTGATGGCCACGCACCGGCTCAGACACCGGTAGGCCTGGAGCGGAGGCTGGCCCAGCTCCTGGAGAGCCGGTCCCTTCCGCCCGAGCTGGCGGTAGCGCCGCCCCGCCCGGATGTCTGGGGGACCACCGGCAAGCTGGGCTTGGAGGAGAGCCGCTCGCGCTTCAAGCCCCTGCTCCTCCACGGCTTCGCCACCGTGGGCCTCGTCTACGACTACAAGAGCTGGGGAGACGCGGACGAGCGCATGGTGCATGCGTCCTACGCCTGGCTGGACCCAAACGGGCGGCTTCGGACCCAGCTCGTCCGCGAGGAGTATGACCCTCACGTCGCCTGGAATCCGGGCCGCAGCACCGGGCTGGTCGACGTCGACGCGGAGCTGGCGGCCAACAAGGTCGTGTCCATCGTCCAGGACCTCCAGTCGGACCTCCACGTCATCTACGAGTACCTGCGAGTCAATCCGCGCTGGAAGGAGGAGCTCAGCGTCTTCAGCCTGCAGTGGGAGCCTGGAGCCGGCACCCCGCGGGCACGGGCCAGCCGCTCCGCCGATAACGAGCCTCTCTTCACGATCGAGCGGGAGGAAGGCCCGGACGGCGGTTTTCGCCTGCTTCGCGGAGCGCAGCTCCAGCTGCGCGCCACGGGGAACCAGCCGCTCGGCCAGGGCGGTCTCCGGCACCTGCTCGATGCGCAAGGAGTGGAGCTCGGCCAGGTCAGGGCGAAGGATCAGCTCCTGCAGATCACCCACCCGCCGAAGGTGTTCTCCCTCACCGAGGAGCCGAACCAGCTGTGGCTGATCCGCGACCGGGCCGACGCGCGGGTGCTGGGGATCTGGCCAGACGACCAGGATGAGCGCCGATGGAATCTGGTGGCGCATACGCGGCTCGAGCGCCCCCTCGGTGAGCTGCTGGTGCTCGCCCTGATTGCCGGCTGTCACGGGGACGCGCGTCGCGGCCCCCTCCAGGGGAAGCGCTGAGGCGGAGCGGGCGCTCGCGCGGAGCGGCGCCCTGCTCCCGGCTCAAGGCGCTGGAGGCTTCTGCTCCCCAGCCCCACCAGCGACGGATCATCACATGGCTGTGGGTTCGATTCCCGCCGCCTCCACTCTTTTAGACAGATAGGGGCTGTGCTGAGGGTGAGGGCTGGTGCAGAGCAAACGGGGTGTGCGCTCCTTCCTCGGCTCCTCCACCGTCGCGCCAAAGGCGGGGCTCTCCTCCTCCAGTCCCGGCTCCTCCCCCGCTTGAGGGAGCTGCCGCTGAGGCTTTTGGAGAAGCGCGATTGCGGGGTGTAGCACCTGCTCGTAAGGAGCGCCTAGCCACTCGCCGTGCACTTCTCTGCGAGGGCGCGAGCCAGCCGATAGTATTCAAATTTCAGGAACTGCACCCTGTTTCGCGTATCGCCATGACAAGCTCACTGGCGTCGTTGTAGCGCTCTGTCGGCTCCAGACTGATGGCCCGAGCAAACACCTCCTTGAGGGATTGTGGGCATGAAAGCTGGGAGAGAAAGGGCTCGGGGTTTCGCATGATGTGGAATGGAAGATCCGCCCCATGAAGCCCAAAGATAGCAGTCATTCCAAGGCCGTAGACGTCAGCCCGTTGGTCTGCGTCTTGGGGCCGATCCAGGCACTCTGGCGCCGCATAAACAACCGTTCCCATCGTTCCCGTCCGCGTTCCTCCTGTCGTATCCGCCGCCCCCACGAGATCGAAGTCGGTCAAGAGCGGCTGGGCCTGCTCATCCAAGAGGATGTTCGCGGGCTTGACGTCGCGGTGGATGATCTTCCGTGAGTGCGCCACCGCAAGTGCCTCTCCAATGCGCATGATGACGGAGATGACCTGCGCCGGCCTCAGCTTCTTCTCGAGCACCACTTGGCGAAAGTTCCCACCGGCAACGTACTCCATGACGAAATAGTGATAGCCGCCGTCTTCACCATGCTGCTCGAGAACCCGGACCACGGCGGGATGCTGAAGTCCCGCCATCAAGCGGGCTCCTCGGAAGAACCGCTCACGTCTCATCACATCCCCCGCCAGGTTCGTGTGCAGTACCTTGATGGCAACGATCGCGAGGCCGGGCCGGCTTCGGTCCGTAGCCTTCCAGATATGGGCGAAGCCACCCTGACCAATGGACTCGATGAGCAGGAAGCGGCCATCACCCAGCGAATCACCAGCGCGAAGCTGCCCTCCTTCGCGAAGCTGTCTGCGCAGCCCAAGGATCTCCTTATCCACTTGGGCCGTGCTCCCCCCCGCATCCTGAAGCCGTCGTTTCCGCTCGCGTGCCCTCTCGATCTGGAGGCTCAGCTGGCGCATCTCCTCATTCGGGTAGCGAGGAACAGGAACTGTCCCCGGCTGAGCCGTCTCTCCTGAGGCGATGGCAAGTCCATGAGCCAGAAAATCCACGAGAACCGTCGCGGCCGCGCGCGAGGCGAAGTCGTGGAACCGGTCATCCTTGAGGGAGTCCCCAAAATCCGAAATGCCTCGGATGACCAGCCAGGGGATGTTCGCGCGGCGGCAGGCAGCGACCACTCCCGCAGCCTCCATCTCGCCCACGGCAACCTTGCCATGCTGCTCCTGCCTGACGGCCAAGAGCTTCGCAGGATCCCGTAGAAGCTTCTCTCCACTGGCAAGCGTAGCGGTGCGAACGTCGATCGCCGAGGCCACGTTGGCTCGAAACTCTTCTGCCTTGTTCACTGGAGCAGCGGGATACCTGCCACGGATGCGCTGGAACACCGCAGCGAGCCGTGCGGGCTCAGGTCTGTAGGTGACAACATCCTGATTCACAGCATGAGAGAGCCTGTCGATCTCCGGACGCTGCTCCGTTCTCGAGGAGTGGCCATCGCCTGCCGCCACGAGAGCGACGGGCTCGTAAGCCACGACACGTTCCGAGATGACAACCTCTCCGATACGGACTTTCCCTCGGATTCCAGCGGCAATTCCTGTCAGAAGAATGAGGCGTGGCTGGTACTTCGCGATCAGCTCGGCGGCCGCCGCAGAGGAGTCGTAATTGCCAGCCGCGCCAATGCATGTCACCACTATCTGATAGTCCCGCCCAGTAAGCTGGGAGCGCAGCGAGCAGGGAAAATACACCGTCCCCTGTGCGGTCTTCTCCCGTGATAGGGGAGCGATCTTCAAGGCATCGAGCACGGCGAAGAGCTCTGGCTGGATGACCGTGACGATCGCGACATCCACTGCACCGGCCGGGCGGGTAGCGAGGGGCTCTACCACCTGAAAGCCTGCCTTACCCACCAAGGGCTCGAGAACCTCCATCAACTCGACGTTTTTCACCGCCCAGTGGGTGCGGTTGGTCTCGAAGCGATGAGGAATATGTAGCTCCGTTTTGTACTCCTCCAACATCTCCCACGGAAGTGGCGGATAGTTCGGGTCGATCTCGAACTTGAAAGTGACCATCCTCAAGTGCTTGGCGATGGTCGTGATGCGCCCAATCCACCCGGCGAGCCCGCGCTGTTGCTCATACATGAACAACGCTGGGATAGAGCACAACTGATTCACAGCATCCTTATCGAGCTGACGAAATCGCTCCCGGAATTCGTCATCCGTGTACTCGAGGAACCTTGCCTCCTCGTATGAGTAGGAGGTGCGCTCCCACGCTCCATCCTCTGAGGTAATCAAAAGGTTGTACATGCAGTTCGTCCGAGTCGGTCAGGGCCTCGCCAGCGGGTACGGGAGCCTACCGCGCCTTTTCCTTCTGGCAGTGTTCCTCCTTCCGCCTCACGTGAGCGCCCCCCGTGCCGTGTCGCCTGCAGGTGGCGGCATACGGGCGATGGCTGCTAGGGTGGCCTACCTTGGAGCTTAGCGCGCTTCCGGCGGGCTCGAGGTGGGCTGCGGCTTCTTGGGAGAGGGGTGAGCAGGGTCGTAGCACTTGCCCTTGAAGAACTCGCTGCCGTTCTGCACGCACTCCTCGGCGCTCATCGGAAGCTGCTCCAGCCAGCATGCTCCGTTGATGGGCACCTGCTTGCTCCCCGGACACCGTCCTCGCTTGTCGGGCCGGGTCTGCCCTGGACGAGGCTCGGGAAGAGGCTCCTGGGTCAGGGGCTTCTCCGTGGACGGTGGGGTGGCCGCCTGAGACCCGGTAGCCGAGGTGTCTCCTACTGCCACCGTGCCCTCATCCGGGGCATGGGAGCTGAGCCATGGGCGCACCGGCTGCCAGTGCCACAGGAGCACCGCGCACGCTCCCGCCGCCGCCACGGCCAGCCACGGCTTCCACGCCCGGGCACGCTCCGGAGGCCTGAAGCGCTCGGGGTCCTCCGCTCCTCCCGCCGCGGCCTCCAGCACCTCGGCCACCTGCCTCGCCGTACCTCTCTCCTCATGAGCGTCCGACAGCAGGCGGACGATCACCTCCCGCAGCAGCGGCTCGACCCGAGGGTTGCTCTCCAGCACCGGCCTTACGTCCGGGGTCATCGCCTGCCACTGGCCTTGCTCATCCTTTCGCGCCTCCACGTCCGCAGGGTACTGGCCCATCACCAGCCGATAGGCCGTCACCCCCAACGCGTACAGGTCATCCGCTGGCGACGGCGCGTAGTAGCCCTCCGGTTGCTGCAGGCTGCGCGCGTAGAACCGCACTCCTCGCGGCGACACGTACGGCTCCTCCACCGTCGCGCCAAAGGCGGGGCTCTCCTCCTCCAGCCCCGGCTCCTCCCCCGCTTGAGGGAGTGGCACTCGGCCCTCCGGCACTCGTCGCTAGTCTCGCCGCCGCTCCACGCGCCGCTTGATGCGGCTGTAACCGCCCAGGCTGGGGCTCATGACGAAGGTCCAAAGCGTCGCCGTCCACGATTGGTGCGACAGGAGACCGTCGTAAAATTCAGGCGCCATCGCTCGTAGCTTCGGCAGGCGCGAGCCAGGAACGTAGGGGAAGTCGTGGTGCTCGTTGTGGTAGCCGACATTGAACGCGAGCACGTTGAGCGGCCCGTAGTACGAGTAGGTCTCTTGCCCTTCGCGGAAGACGTAGTGCTCCGAGATGTAGTGTCCGGCAATCGGATGTAGCCCCATGACGATCAGTGAACTGATCGGCAGATAGGCAAGCGCTTTGCCGCCCCAAAAATGGAACATGGCCACGTTGAACGCGACCTGCACGAGTAGGTTCGTGATCTCGGAAGCCCCCGGCTTCTTTGGATGCACGAACAGCGGGCGGAGCGCGTAGGCAAAGCCTTGGCAAGAGAGCCAGAGCAGTTTGCTTGCGCGATGGCGCAGCAAGCGCGCCTCGAACTCCGTCGGTATATCCGTGTCGAGCCGCTCGTCACCCTGATGGATGTGATGACGCAAGTGGTAGTAGCGAAACGTTTCTGCGACCGGCACACCCACGGGCAGATTGATGAAGACGCCGAACACGCGATTGTGCCAGGGCTTGCGAAACGCGAGATTGTGAGAGAGCTCGTGAATGGCCAGGAGTAGCGCCTGGTTGATCACTCCGCCCACCGCATAGGCGACCAGAACAATCAGCCACCAGGGCGCGTCACGCAGCAGGAAGGCGAGCGAGAGCTGCAGCCCGACGAGCAGCGTGCAGACGTACTTCGTGCGCGAGCACGGGCCGTAGAGCTCCTTGAGCTCGGGATGCGTGCGAAGCATCTCGCGCCGCCGCGCGGCGTGCGGTTCGTCCACGCTGGACCAGATGAAGCCATTAGACATGGCGCCAACGGTACCTCAACACCAAAGGGGATGGGCACACATACCGCGCTGGGCGCTCGGGTGCGCTACCGCCGCCCCCCTTGCGGGTACAAGGGCGTCCCTCCCTATTGCACGTTCCGAGCGGCGGCCAACCCAGGAGCGCACGCCTCGGCTGGATGGGGCCGGGCTCCTGCGTGCCCCTGTTGGGCCGCATGTGCCCCCAGTGTGCCCCTCCAGCGGGGATGAGAACGGGACGAGACGGGACGAAACGGGATGGGGCGGCAGAACGAACCGAGGAGAGGATCAAGGCATTAGCCGGTAACAGCGCGACCTGCTTGGGGTTTTGCTTCCGCCTTGCTGCGGGTTCGATTCCCGCCGCCTCCAAGCAGAGCGACCCGCCGGATCCGGATTCGATCGGGGTAACCCCACCCTGCTGCTGTACCGGTCCATACCGTATGCTCTACAGCCATGACACTGCCAAAGAGTCCCATCGCCTGGGTGCTGATCTTCCTGGGGGGAGCCACCGCGCTGTGCTGCACGGGGACACTCGGCGTCATGGCGCTGGGGCTGTTCGCGGAGGATGACTCCACCGCCTCGCCCAGCCGGGCGGACGTGCCTGGTGCGGCCGGGCGGACTGGCCAGCCCGGCGCACCCGGAGGCTTCGCGTTCGACGTACCCAAGGGCTGGAAGGCGACAGGCGAGGGGCGCTACCTCATCGAGGAGAAGGACGACCAGAACATCCTCGGCGTGGAGGTGGTCCGCCTTCCCAGCGTGCCCGGCCTCGAGGACGGCGAGGGCAAGGTGGCCCGCCTGTGGCATGAGCGCATTGGCACGGACTGGGATGGCGTCACCAGCACGCCCCCGGTGCTGCGGCGCTTCGTCTCGAACGGCGCACGCGCTTTCTTCACCGGCAGCCCGCTGCGCTCGAAGAAGGAGGGGGTGCTGTTCCGGGTCACCCTCTACCTCGTCGAGGCGGACGATCGCTTCGAGCCGCTTGTCTTCATCCAGAGCTACGTGCCGGAAAGCTCCACCGCGCGCGACATGTCCGCGGGGTACTCGTGGGACACCTCACACAAGAACGTGGAGCTCGCGCTCGCGGGCGTGCGCGGCAGTCCGGTGGGCGCTCCCCTGGTGGACGACACGGAGGTGGTGGGCCACTTCTCCTACGCCTCGAGCTCCTCGCTGCAGTGGGTCAATACCTTCACCGGGGCCACCTCGATGAGCGCGGTGTCGTACAACATCAAGCACGTGTTCAGCGGGGATCACTCGTTCGTCTACGAGTATGCCGGCGCCTCTGGGCAGGTGGGTGCGATGCAGTTCGGCACAGAAGACGACGAGGGCGAGTGGAGCGTGAAGCACGATGTGCTCACCCTCACGGGCCAGAAGCGCACGCGCAAGTACCTGCTGATCGGCGCCGCAAGGACGCCTGAAGGGCGCCGCACTCTGTACATGATGCCGGATTACCCGGCCTGGTCGCTGTACCCGGGCGCCATCTCGCAGAACGCTCAGCTGTACGTCGAGAAGAACTGATCACCTCGCTGAGGGAGCATAGGAAGGAAGGAAGGGGTGTTAATTGGCATGAGCTGAGGTCAACCCCGGAAGGGGAAGGCCTCCAGCATCGTGAGGCCACCCTCCCAGCGCCCGTGGAAGAAATCGCGCAGGCGGCCATCCGCCAGCGAGGGCAGATCGAAGAGGGAGAGCGCCTCGCTCGGGAGGCCCTGCTGCACGTCCACACCGTGGCAGAGGCGGGTGAGCTTCTCGAAGCCGCGCTCCAGCTCTTGCCAGCGAGCCCTGGCCAGCGCGGCGTCCGGGATGGGGAGCTGCCCCTCGTCCAGCTCGACGAACTGGCCAGACTCCACCAGGACTCCCGTCAAGGTGCGGAACGCCGTGGCGGCGCATGCAGCGGCCATGGCGTCCTTCGACTCCATCGCCTGGAGCAGGAGCTCCACCAGCGCCGGGTTGCCCAGGCGCCCCACCAGCAGGAAGCGCTCGGGCCCCAGGGACTTGTCCGCCACGGCCTCCCGGATGCGCGGGGCGTCCTCCGAGGCGCCCAGGATGGCCAGCAGCTCCAGGGCCTCGGGCCGTCCCGGAGCCTGCCCGTCGACGACTCGCCTCAGCTCCCCGAGCAGCCACTTCTGGCGGCTCCACGCGAACGTCCGCAGCGCCACACGGCGCAGCCCCGGCTCCTCCTCCATGGCGCCCTTGAACACGTCGCGCCACTGGAGGTTCCCCCGGGCTCCGATGAAGGCCAGGGCCAGCCATGCGTTCCTGCGCACCTCCGGCTCATCGTGGTGGAGCAGCGCGCCGAGCCGCTGCGTGTCCTTCAGCGCACCCCGCCAGGCGAGTGCGCGCAGCACGGTGACCTCGTGATGGGGAGTGGGAGTCGGGGCACCCTCGAGCTCCACGCGGGTGTACGCGAACGCTCGCGCGAAGCCCTGGACCGCGTCCTCCGCCAGCTCCCCGAAGATGTCGAGCACGTCCCGCTCCACGCGCTCGAGGCCCATCCGGAGCATGGCGCATGCGGCGGAGAGCACCTCGTGGGGGTCCCCCGACTCCACCATGGGCAGGAGCAGGGGGAGCGCCTCCTCCCGCGCCAGGGCGAGGGCATCCGTGTGAGCGTCCAGCCGCTCATCGTGCTGCACCAGCGCGCGCACGGAGAACCCGGGGGTGCGCCAGGCCTCCGTCCGCCGCATCCACAGGAACGGGAGCTCACTGGCGTGCTCCTCGAGGATGTCTGGCAGCCAGTCTCCAGCGTCGGAGATCACGGTGAGGCCTCGACTACCTCGAACACGCCAGGGTCCATGGCCAGCGCTCCGGGCGCGGACACCTCGGTCTGCTTCTGGCGGCTGTTGCGGAAGAAGATCACGGTGCGGTAGCGGCCCGGCTGGAGCATCAGCTTCTTTCGGACGAGGAAGCGAAACTCCTCGCCCGGGCCCAGGGTGACTTCCCGCTCCGTCGGAGGCTTGAGCTTGCGGTCCGGGAGGTGGACGTGCTCCACCTTGGCGTCAACCCAAAGCTGCTCTGGCCCCCGGTTCTGCGGGACGGGCGCGTCCTTCGTCACCAGGAACCGGACGGTCAGCTGCTCCTCCATCCGCTTGTGGAAGGGGTTGTCCAGCTTGAGCGGCTTCGTGCCCACGTTCTTGAGCCGGAGCTCGAAGGTCACCGGCTCGTCGATGCGGAAGGAGGGCTGGGTAGGTGCGGCCTCTCCACGAATCGCCCGCACCGGGTGCTTGAGAATGACCTCCGTCAGGGCGCGCATCTCCGCACGCACGGGATCCAGGACCTTCGGGACCTTCCCCGCGTCATAGCCCCTCATGTCGAACCGATCGGGTGTTCCGTCATACATCTTCCCCACGGAGACGGTCGGCGTATCCGGCAGGATGGGCGGGCCGCTCTGCAGCGTGTCGAATCCCACCTCGTCCAGGAGATTCATGATCCGCGCGAAGGTCCCCTCGGGCAGATAGTGCTCGTAGTAGCCCACCTCCTGCCGGCCCTGAAAGTTCGATCTCAGTTCCACCGAGCTGACCTTCGGCTCGGCCTGGATGGACGTCCCCAGCCCGCCTCCTCCAAGCCATTGCGGCCCAAGCGACTCCATGTAGAGCAAGAACGACGGCTCCATCGGTTTGCCTTCCTCTCCAGTGCTCACCCACGGGCACAACACCAGCCAGCACAGCACCAGTTCAGGGACCGCTGATCGGAACCAGCTTCGTCGGTCCGAGAAGCCCCTGGGTCTTCTGCGTGAACCAATCATGGAAGTCCTTGAAGTGGCGTTTGTAGACCTTGCTCCCCCCGTTCATGAGGCTGGCGGGGATGTTCCAGTACCGGAGCGAGGCCTCGATGGCACCTCCAGGGTACTCGTCGTACATGCCAATCAGGTGCCCGAACTCGTGCGCGCGCACTGTCGGTGGCACATCCTTGAGCGCCTCCCACCAGGTGTGGGAGTACCACCAGCGGCCGTTGGTCGGCACGTTGCCAGCCGCGTCGACGCCGTCGTTGGCGCCCTTGTGCAGTTCCACGGGGTTGCCGGGCCAGGCGCCGAACTGACAGACGACGCGGATGGTGAAGCTGCAGCAGCCATTCCTGCTCGAGCAGTCGCAGCGCCCTCCGCGCTTGCACTTCGTCCGGTGCAGCTTGAACTTCCGGTTCCAGAGGCGCTCGATCTCGCGCTTCCAGGCGCGCTTGCGCTTGGCCCCGAGCACCACGCCTGCCTCGAGCTGAAAGTTGACGGCCCGGGTGACGACCAGTTCCCCATCCAGGATCTCGATGTCGAAGCCGTACTCCCAGCCGTAGTAATGGCCCGAGAAGACCCACTTAGCCACCCCTGCCCTGTTCTGGATTTCGTACTTGGGCGCGCCGCGGTTGCCCAGGATGCGCTGCTTGGTGGGCGCCGGGCTCTTGAGCTCGAGCGCGGGCATCGTCGTCTCCGTGCCCTTCAGCTCCCGCTGCAGGCCCTTGGCCATGACGGTCTTCTTGTAGGGGCCGCGCACGGTGATCCACTCGGGCCGGGCCTGGTTGCCCTGGACGGTCGGGTTCAGCAGTCCGAGCACTGCCTTCCGATCCTCGGAGCGGTGGATGGAGATCGGCAGCGGGCGCTCACCGTCCACGTTCTTCGTCTTGATGGACAGCTCGATCTTGTCCCCGCAGCAGGCCTCCTTCTTGCCCCACTTCAGGCGGGTGAGCTCGGGCTCCTGGTGCTCCCCCTTCTTCGTCGACGCGCCGCTGCCCATGGCGACCTGGGGTGCCTGCAGCTCGGTGGCGGGCGCGGTGTTGGTGGGAGAGCCGCCGTTCTGCAGCATGATGTCCGTGAAGCGGAAGACGTTCTGGCCCTCCACCTTCACGTCGAACGAGTACATCTTCGGGTAGGCCTTGCCCTTGATCTTGTTCGAGGCCACACCCATGGCGCTGCCCGCCTCGTCGCCCGCGCTCATGGCGAAGGAGGAGGACTTGAGCATGATCGGCTGGCCGTCGGCCGTGACGCTCTGGCTGCCCTCGGAGGTGTCCGAGGACATCGCGGTGTTCGGATAGGGGATGGGCACGGGCCCCGCGGGTGTGGGCGTCTTGCAGACGTCCGGGAACGCCATCGACATCCCCCCGCTCTGCTTGTGGACCACCGTGAGGTGGTTGACGATGACGGTGGTGGGCATCAGTCCCTTCCCTTCCCGGCCGGAGCCGAGAGACACAGCGCGGCCCGCTCGCCCCGGTCCGAGCTCGCGGTGATCAACACCTTGCCGCCTCCATGATAGCCGCGCGCCAAGGCGCGTGTGGCGAGCACCATCGCGGAGACTCCGTACGCGGCCCCGAGGTCTCCCAGGCAGTCGGCCGGGTGCCAGAGCTGCCACCCACGCGGCAGCCCCTCCAGGCAGCGCGTCTCGGCCAGCGCCCACTCGAGGAAGCGCCAGCGCTCGCCGTTGAGATCGGTCAACACCCGGCGGAGCTCTCCCGCACCCGCCACCTGCAGCACGGCGCGGATCGCCCGGGACAACCCTTCCGCCCTCACCGGGGCATCGGGCTTCCAGGGCGCATCCTTCTCCAGGGCGATGGCCTCTATCTGGGCCAGCGGCTGGACCTTGCGGCGCGCGGCGTCCCTGGCTCGCTCCAGGATGATGAAGGCGCCCCCCTCTCCGGGGATGATCCCCGAGCTCCGGCTGCCGACCTTCAGCCGGCTCTCCGCGAAGAGCGCGTGCAGGAACCGGCTGTCGAGCAGCGAGTCCACGGCGCCCACCAGGCACAGGTCCGCGCGCCCTTTCTGGAGCTGCTCGACGGCGGACGCCACGGCCACGAGTCCGGCCGCGTGGTCCAGCGCGAGAATCTCCGTCTGGACGGGGGCATCCCCGAAGCAGTCCTCCCGGAGCGAGACGGCGAACTCCTGGAACTCCTCGGGGGTGGTGCCCTCGCGATCCGGGTACGGGAGCGCCAGGAAGGCGCTGAGCTTGCCTCGGAACTTCTCCAGCTCGTAGAGGCGGCTGCTCCACAGGGCCTCCTCCAGCGGAGGCCCGAGCAGCTCGAAGGCCTTCTCCGTCCAGGGGGCATCGCCCAGGTCAGGGCTCAGGAAGGAGGCGTTGAGCCCCGAGTCGTCGCCCAGGTCCACTCCGAAGTGGGGCCACCGGCGGAACCGGTTGATGCCCGCGCGCACGGAGGCGGCGCTCTGCACGGCGTGGTTCCCGAGCGGGGTCTTCATCCCGAGGCCTGTCACCACGACACCCGACTCTGCCCTAAGTAGGTAGGCAAAAGTTCCTGACACAAGAGCAGGGTGGGGCCTACGTTGGGCGGATGGGGAAGGGACGAGGCCCCGCCCAGCGAGGACTGAGCGGGCAAGATCGTATACGTCTTCGGCGAGC
>Ga0255338_1001151_pt1 | contig 55199 bp, 48 predicted proteins | sample MeOH1_35cm_T4_19_FD_203715 | JGI IMG/M metagenome (GOLD analysis project Ga0255338, IMG submission 203715) | Sandy soil microbial communities from University of British Columbia, Vancouver, Canada - MeOH1_35cm_T4_195 | ecosystem: Engineered > Artificial ecosystem > Sand microcosm > Unclassified ... | reverse complement strand
CCAACTCGCCAAAGAGCTCGGAGTCGCCAATCAGGAGGTCATCGAGGCCTGCGAGAAGCGTCTGGGCCTCCAAGGGAAGAGCCACAGCTCCAACCTCACCGATGACCAGGCGGATCAGCTGCGCCGGAGCTTCCAGGGCAAGCACAAGGGGGAGACCGATGCTCCGCCCCTCGCGCTGCACAAGCCCTCCGCCGCCGTGAAGGTGGTGAAGGCCCCCCACCAGCCGGCCCCCGCCAAGGCCGAGCCCCGGCCCGAGCCCGAAGCCCCCCGGCCGGCCCCCGCCGTGCTGGTGAAGAAGGCCGAACCCCGGCCCGAGCCCCAGCCGGAACCCGAAGCCCCGACCCCCGCCCAGCCGGCGGACCAGGCGAAGGCCGCTGAGCCCGCGCCGGCGGTCGAGCCTGCACCCGGAGCCCCGGCCCCGGTCGCTGCCAAGGCGCCCGCGCCCGTCGAGGCCCCCCAGGAGACCTTCTCCCGCCTGAAGGTGTCCGCGGGCACCACCCCCGCCCCCCGGGAGGAGAAGCCCGCCCGCTACATCCAGCTGCCCCCGGCCCGCCCCACCGGCGGCCAGGCCCCCCAGCGACCGGCCCAGCCCCCGGCTGCAGGCCAGACGGCTGGCTCCGGCCCCCGCCCCGAAGCAGGTGCCCGCCCCATCGTGCAGCGCCCCGGCCAGGCCCCCTCGCCCGGCAGCGTGCAGCGCTCGGGCATGCCCCAGAAGGAGAAGGCCGTTCTCCAGATGGCCACCAACACCGGCCGCGGCGAGGTGCGCCATGATGCGCCCGCTCCGGTCACGCCCAGCCGGCGCCCCTACATCCCGCCTGCCATCACTGAGATGAGGCCTGACCAGGGCTTCAGCCGCATCAAGACCTCGGACACTCCGCCCCCGCCCCCGCGGTCCTCGGAGCCCGCCCGCTACATCCAGCTGCCCCAGGCCCGCCCTGCGCCCGGCAGCCGCCCCAGCGGCCCCGGTGCCCGCCCGGGTGGCCCCGGCGGACGCCCCGGCGGCCCCGGCATGGGCTCCCGCCCCGGCGGCCCCGGCCGTCCCGGCATGGGTTCGCGTCCCGGCGGCCCCGGCCGTCCCGGCGGTCCCGGCCGCGGTCCCTCCATCCCGGCCTCGGGTCCCATCGATCCCAACAGCCAGAAGGGTCCCGGTCGCGGTGCCCATGTGGGCGGCAAGAAGAAGAAGGGCGGCTACGTCCGGAGCAAGGAGGAGGAACTCGACCTCAAGCTCCGCCAGCCCCGCTCCCGCGCCCAGCAGGTGGCCAGCGAGTACATCGAGGAGGAGATCGGCATCGTCATGCTCTCCGAGGGCGTGACGGTCAAGGAACTCGCCGAGAAGTGCAACCGGCCCGCCAAGGATGTCGTCGCCAAGCTGCTCCACCGTGGCGTCTTCGCCACCATCAACCAGCCCCTCGACACCGAGATGGCCAAGGACATCGCCCGCGAGTTCGGCTTCCTGGCCGACATCGTCTCCTTCGAGGAGGATGTCCAGATCGCCGCCGATGAATCCGGCGAAGTGGTGGGCGAGAAGCTGCCCCGGCCCCCGGTCGTCACCATCATGGGCCACGTGGACCACGGCAAGACCTCGCTGCTCGACGCCATCCGCAAGACCAAGGTGGCCGCGGGCGAGGCCGGCGGCATCACGCAGCACGTGGGCGCCTACCACGTGAACGTGAAGGATCCGAACACCGGCGAGCTCCGCAAGGTGGTCTTCCTCGACACGCCGGGCCACGAAGCCTTCACCAAGATGCGCGCCCGGGGCGCCAAGGTCACGGACATCGCCGTGCTGGTGGTGGCCGCCGATGACGGCGTCATGCCCCAGACCGTGGAGTCCATCAACCACGCCAAGGCCGCGGACGTACCCCTGGTCGTCGCCATCAACAAGATCGACAAGCCCGGCGCCAACCCGGACAAGGTCCAGCAGGGCCTGCTCCAGTACAGCGTCCAGACCGAGGCCTACGGTGGCGACGTGCCGGCCGTCCTCGTCAGCGCCAAGACCCAGCAGGGCCTCGACGAACTGCTCGAGACGCTGCTCCTCGTGGCAGACCTCAAGGAGCTGAAGGCGGTCTACGACTGCCCCGCCGCCGGGTCCATCATCGAAGGCCGCCTGGACCGGGGCCGCGGCCCCGTCGCCACGGTGCTCGTGCAGCGCGGCACGCTGAAGGCCGGCGACATCTTCGTGGCCGGCGCCACCATGGGCCGCGTCCGTGCCATGTTCGACTACCTCGGCCAGCGCGTCACCGAGGCGGGCCCCTCCACCGCCGTGCAGATCCTCGGCTTCGAGGAAGTGCCCAGCGCCGGCGACAACTTCCAGGTGGTGGAGGACGAGGGCAAGGCCCGCACCATCGTCTCCTTCCGCCAGGAGAAGGCCAAGCTGGCCGCGCAGCAGAAGCAGCGCGCCACGCTCGAGACCCTGTTCAGCACCCTCAAGGACGGCCAGGTCAAGGAGCTGCCCCTCATCATCAAGGCGGACACCCAGGGTTCCGTGGAATCCCTGGTGGGCCAGCTGGAGCGCCTCAGCACCGACAAGGTGCGGGTGCGCATCATCCACAGCGCCGCCGGCACCGTCACCGAGAACGACGTGCTCCTCGCCGAGGCCTCCAAGGCCACCATCATCGGCTTCCAGACCCGGGCCGAGAAGAAGACCGAGGAGCTCGCCCGCGAAGAGGGCGTGGACCTGCGCTTCCACGACATCATCTACAAGGTCACGGAAGAGATCGAGCAGGCCATGGTCGGCATGCTCGACGCCACCGAGAAGGAGACCGTCCACGGCCAGGCCGAGGTGCGCCAGCTCTTCAAGATCGGCAAGACCGTCATCGCCGGCTCCTTCGTCACCGAGGGCAAGGTCCAGAAGTCGAACAAGGTCCGCGTGAAGCGCGGCGAGGAGGTCCTCTTCGAGGGCGGCCTCAAGAACCTCAAGCGCTTCAAGGAGGATGTCACCGAGGTGAAGAACGGCCTCGACTGCGGCATCTCCCTCGATGGCTACGACGAGCTGAAGGAAGGGGACATCCTCGAGTTCTTCAGCAAGGAGAAGGTGATCGCGACCAGCCTCAGCTGAGGCGGTCTGCGCCAAGCGCAGATCCAAAACGGGCCCGCTCTGCGGGCCCGTTTTTCATTGAGCTCCATAATTGACTCAATGGTGTTTAAATGCTGAATATGCTGGAGTAAACTTTGTTCATGTGACCCGCGTCACGCCTCCCCCGCCCCAGAATGGGCGGTTGTTCCCCTCGAGGTGCCCATGCCCGCTCCCAGCTTCGCCCTCACCGCCCCCTCGAACCAGCAGCCCGCCAGCAACCCCCTGGGCCTGGTGGGCATCGACCACTTCCAGCTGACCGGTTCCATCGCGCGCCTGGAGCCCCTCTACCGGCGCCTGGGGTTCGCCCGCCTGGCCAGCGGGCAGCATGCCTGGGGAAGCTTCGTGCACCTGCGCCAGCAGCGCATGGACATCCTGATCTTCGAGGCGGACGGGAGCCACCCGGCCGGCCGGTACTTCGAGGCCCACGGCGAAGGGGTCTGCGCCCTCAACTTCGAGGTGGAGGACCTGGACGTGGCCCTGGCCCAGGCCCGGACCCAGGGTGCCCGCGTGACGCTGGAGCCCGAGACCCATGCCCTCGGCGCCGGCTCGGTGCGCTTCGCGGCCATCCAGGGCGTGGGCGATGTCTGGAACTTCCTCGTGGAGCGGAAGGGCGACCTTGCGGCCTTCTGGCCCGGCCTGACGAAGGACGAGGCCCCGGCTCTCTGCGATCCCGGCCTGGTGCGCGTGGACCACCTCACCAACAATGTGGGCCCCGCCGAGATGGACGCCCTGGTGGACTTCTACGAGCGCGTCTACGGCTTCGTCGTCACCCGCGAGTTCCACATCCGCGGCGCCCTGGGCACGGGCCTGGATTCCAAGGTGGTGCAGAGCGCCAACAACCGCGTGATCATCCCCATCAACCAGCCCACGGACGAGAAGAGCCAGGTGCAGGAGTACGTCACTCGCCACCGCGGCCAGGGCGTCCAGCACATCGCCCTCTCCACCAACGACATCTTCCACACCCTGCGCGTCCTGCAGGCCCAGGGCTTCAAGTTCCTCCGCGTGCCCGACACCTACTACGAGCTGTTGCCCGGCCGCATCGCGAAGAGCGGCTACACCGTGCGGGAGAGCCTCGAGGAGGCCAAGGAGCTGGGCATCCAGATCGACGGCGACCAGACCGGGTACCTGCTGCAGATCTTCACCGAGGACCAGATCGGGCCGCTGTTCTTCGAGATCATCCAGCGGCGGGGGAACATGGGCTTCGGGGAGGGCAACTTCCAGGCGCTGTACGACTCCATCGAGCTGGATCAGAAGAAGCGCGGCGTCTTGTGATCCTCCCTTCGTGATTCGCTCCTCGCCGGGTCCCGGCTTCGCAGGCTCCCCCGGAGCCTGCTTCGCCACCCGGCGGTCGCGACCATTGAGCTGGATCAGAAGAAGCGGGGCGTTCTCTAGCGCCCCGTTCCCAGCCGCTTGATGAGCTGGATCTGTCCGCCGTGGTGCAGGTCGTGGGCGGCGACGCCGAGGATCAGGTCCCGGAGGCGGTACTTGGCCTTGGCGGAGGGACGATCCAGGTCGGTCGCATTGAGGGCCGCCACGGCCGTCCGCAGCTCACGGTGCATGCGGTCCAGCAGGGCCAGATCGCCCTTCCACTGAGCGGCCTCGGCCGCTGCCCGGGGAAACCAGTTCGAGCCCTTCAGGGGAAAGGCGCCCCGTGGCAGGTCCACCAGCTGGCGCAGCACAGCGTATTTCCAGTAGGCCAGGTGGACCACCAGCTCGTGGATGGAGGGGCGCCCAGGACCGGGCCGGCGGGCCGCTTCCTCGGCGGTCAGGCCCCGCAGGGCTCCCTTCAGATTGGCGCCGTGCCAGGATTTGCAGTCATAGGCCTGGTCGAGGAGGGTGAGGACCAGATCCAGCTCGGGAGCCATGGAACCTCCTGGAAAGGCCCCAGAATGCCAGCTTCCGGAACCGGGGCGCGGCGGCTCGCAGCCCATTGAGGTAAGGTAATCCCATGCGCTTTTTCCCTTCCCGCCAGCGCGGGTTCACCTTGATGGAGCTGCTGGTCGTCATGACCATCCTGGCCCTGCTCACCACCGTGGGCCTGGTGGGATACCGGTACAAGACGACCGTCGCCCGCGAGGCCGTGCTCAAGGAAAACCTCTTCCAGATCAACCACGCCCTGGAGCAGTACCGGGCGGACCGCGGCAAGTACCCCTCCAGCCTGGGCCCCCTGCGGGAGCTGGGCTACCTGCGGGACATCCCCTGGGACCCCATCACCCAGTCCCGGGACACCTGGCAGCTGGAGCTGGAGCCCCCGGATCCCGACAACCCTGATGCCGAGCTGGGCGTCTTCCGCGTGCGGAGCGGCTCGGCCGACAAGAGCCCCATCAACCAGATCCCCTACAACGAGTGGTAGGGCAGTCCTCAGTCTTCAGTCCTCCGTCCGGGGATCCATGAGTCCGAAAAGCCTCCATCTCCTCGATCGCCTCTCGGCGGCCCTCCTGCTGCTCTGGGCCGGCGCCGCGCTGGGCTTCGGGATCTTCTCCGCGCCGATCTTCTTCCGGGAGCTGCCCAGCCGCGACGTGGCAGGGCACATCACCGGACTGATCCTCGGGCGCCTGGACTGGGCGGCCTGGACGGCCTTCGGGCTGGCCGGTCTCAGCTGGGGCGCCCGCTGGATGGCCGAGGTGAAGGAGGAGATCATCGGCCCCATGCGCCTCTGGAGCGCCGCCTGGCTGGTGGCCATGCTCATGTGCCTGGCCAGCACCTTCGTGGTGACGCCCAAGGTGCGGGCCATCCGGACCCGGATCGGCGCCCCCATCGAGACCCTGGCGCCGGACCATGCGGACCGCGTGGCCTACAACAAGGCCCATGGCATCAGCCGCAACCTCTTCTTCCTGCGCCTCCTGCTGGCCCTGGGCCTGGCGGCCACCGTGGGGATGCTGCCCCGGGGCGATCAGGAGTAGGCCGGATCCGGCAGCTCCCAGGCCTCCAGCTTCCGGGGCTGGGGCGGCCCGGGGATCAGCTCCCGCAGCCAGCTGCGGATCTCGGCGATCCCGGCCCCCTGGAGGGCGCAGGCCTGGACGGCCCCTGGATGGCGCTTCTTGAGGTCCAGCTTCTGGGGCCGGTGCAAACGGTCCACCTGGTTCAGCACCAGCAGGCGCGGCTGGGCGTTCCCATCCTCGGGGGCGCAGCCGATCTCGCGGAGGGTCGCCCCCACCACGCGCAGATGCTCCTCCAGGTCCGGATGGGCGGCGTCGGCCACCACCAGGAGGGCATCGGCGGTGCGGACCTCGCCCAGGGTGCTGCGGAAGGCCGCCACCAGCTGGTGGGGCAGCTTCCGGATGAAGCCCACCGTATCCGCCACCAGGCAGTGCTTGGGCTCGGGGTCGCCCGCGCCAGTCTCGGGGTCGAAGTCCTGGCCCAGCCAGGCCTTGCGGGTGGTGGTGTCGAGGGTGGCGAAGAGCAGGTCCCGGGGCTCGCCCTCGCCTGTGAGCGCCTTCAGGAGTGTGGTCTTGCCGGCATTGGTGTAGCCCACCAGGGCCACCCGGGGCAGGCCCTGGGGCCGGCCCTGGCGCTGGGTCTCCCGCACCTGCTCCAGGTGGGTGAGCTCCCGCTTGAGCTGGCTGATGCGGGTGCGGATCATGCGGCGGTCCACCTCGATCTGGGTCTCGCCAGGGCCGCCGCGCAGGCCCACGCCGCCGCCCTGGCGCTCCAGGTGGGTCCAGGCGCCCTTCAGGCGGGGCAGCTCGTATTCGAGCCGGGCCAGCTCCACCTGGGCCTTGGCCTCCCGGCTCTGGGCCCGCTGCTCGAAGATGCTGAGGATGAGGCCCGTGCGATCCAGGCAGATGAGGTTCGTGAGCTTCACGATGGCGTTCACCTGGCTGCCGCTCAGCTCGTCGTCGCAGATGAGGTGCCGCACGCCCTGCCGGGCCGCCTCGTCGGCCAGGGCCTGAAGCTGGCCGGAGCCGTAGAAGGTCCGGGTGGCGATCTGGGACCGCTTCAGGATCCGCTTGGTTTCCACGTCGAACCCGCAGCTCCGCGCCAGCTCCGCCAGCTCCAGCAGGTGGTCCTGGATGCGGTCCTCCCGGTCTTCGGGGCCCTGGCGGGCGATGAGCAGACAGCGGGGAGGGGTTTCGGCCATGAGGCAAAGCTGCCGTGTCCGGGGGCAATAATCAAGTCCCCGGCTACCCTGGATCCATGCCCTTGTTCGAACGCACCATCGCCGACCGCTACCTGAAGACCCACCGCAAGGGGGCCTTCGTCCGGATCATGGTGCGCTTCGCCCGCGGCGGGACGGCCCTGGGCGTCTTCGCCATGGTGGTGACCCTGGCCGTGATGAACGGCTTCCACGAGGAGATCCAGGCCACCCTCTTCAGCGCCACGGCCCACTTCACGGTGTTCAACCTGGCCGGCGACATCCCGGACACTGAAGGCGCCCTGAAGACCATCCGGGCCGTCCCCGGCGTCCAGGCCGCCTCGCCCATCCGGCTGGAGAAGGGCCTGCTGCGCCGCCCGGACAGCGAGATGCCGCCCGAGACCGTGGTCGTGAAGGCCGTGGATCCCGCCACAGCCCATGGGACGTCCAGCATCTTCGATTCCATGCAGCCCTCCCCGGTAGAACAGCTGAAGGAGGGCGAGATCATCCTGGGCAAGGAGCTGGCCCAGCGGCTCAGCCTGAAGGTCGGCGACACCGTGGCCCTGGCCGTCTTCCGGCTGGAGCTGGGCCTGGGTGGCCAGCAGCCCAAGGTCGCCGCCTTCCGGGTGGCCGGCACCTTCCACAGCCACAGCTCCGAATACGACAAGGCCTGGGCCTTCATCCACCTGGCGGACGCCATGCGCATGGCCCGCTCCGAAGGCCGGGCCGAGATGATCGAGGTCCGCGCCAGCAGCATCGATGCCATCGCGGAGGTGAAGCCCCGGGTGCTCACGGCCCTCGGCCCCGCCTTCCAGGCCACGGACCTGCGGGAATCCAACCGGGCCCTCTTCGCCGCGCTGACCGTGGAGAAGTGGGCCTTCGCCGCCGTCCTCAGCCTCATCGTGCTGGTGGCGGCCTTCAACATCGTGGCGTCCCTGGTGCTGCTGGTGACAGAGAAGCGGCGCGACCTGGGCGTGCTGCTGGCCCTGGGCGCCACGCCGAAGCAGATCCAGCGGCTCTTCGAGCTGCAGGGCCTGCGCATCGGCGTCGTGGGCACGGCCTGGGGCCTGGGCGTCAGCGTGCCCCTCTGCCTGGTCCTGGACCACTGGAAGCTCCTGAAGCTGCCCGCCGCCGTCTACGACTTCATCACCTACATGCCCTTCCGGCTCAAGCTGCTGGACATCGTCCTGGTGGCCGTCTTCCCCCTGTTGGTCTCCTGGCTGGCGGCGCGCTACCCCGCCAAGAAGGCCGCGGCCCTGGATCCCGTCGACGCACTGAGGGCCGAATGATCGGACAGCCGCTTTCCATCACCGGCCTGCACAAGACCTATCCCGGCAACGCCCATCCGGTCTTCGACGGTTTCTCGCTCGATGTCGAGGCCGGGAGCCTCTGCGCCATCGTGGGCGTGTCCGGCGTCGGCAAGACCACCCTGCTCAATTGCGTGGCGGGGCTGGACCACTGGGAAGCTGGCGGCATCACCGTGGGGGGCGGCCCCGTGCCCGAGGGCGCCGAGGCCCGGGCCCTCTACCGCCGCCGCCGGGTGGGCCTGGCCTTCCAGCAGCCCCACCTGCTGCCGGAGTTCACCGTGCGGGAGAACCTCCGCATGCCCCTGCTCATCGATGGCGATGGCTCCGCCGAAGCCGAGGCCTGGATTGGTCGGCTGCTGGTCACCGTGGGCCTGGGGGAGCTCGGCGAGCGCTTGCCCGGCCAGCTCTCTGGCGGCCAGGCCGCCCGGGCCGGCCTGGCCCGCGCCCTGGTGCGCAAGCCGGCCCTTTGGCTGCTGGACGAACCCACGGGCAACCTCGACCCCGCCACGGCGGAAGAGGTGTTCGGCTTCCTGCTGAGCCTCCACGCCGAGCTGCGCCCCACCACCCTGCTCGTCACCCACAATCCCGGCCTGGCCGGGCGCTGCATGCGGACCGTGCGGCTGGGGTGAGGACTCAGAGCCCCGCGTCCTCCCGGCTGATGCGGGAGAGGGCCGCCAGATCCTGGTCGCCGTAGCCCTTGGCCACGGCCGCCAGCAGGCGGTCGTGGAGGACGCTGGCCACGGGCAGGGGGGCCTGGAGGGCCTCGGCGGCCCGGAGGGCCAGGCTCACGTCCTTCAGGCCCAGCCTCAGGGCGAAGCCCGCGGGCTCGAAGTCGCCGCGCACCACCGCGCCCCCGTAGGCCTCGGCCAGCGGGGACTTCAGCAGGGCCGTGTTGAGGATCTTCAGGGTCGTCTCCGGGGCCACCCCGGCCTTCTCCCCGTAGGCGAAGGCCTCGCTCAGGGCCTCCACCACCGTGACCAGGAGGCTGTTCCCCGCCAGCTTCATGGCGTGGGCCGTGGCGGCCCGCTCCCCCAGGGGGAAGACACCCTGGCTCAGGGCCTCGAACAGGGCCTGGCAGCGGGCCACCTGGGCCTCGGGCCCTGCGGCCAGGATCCAGAGCAGACCGGAGGCCGCAGCCGGCGGACGGCCGAAGACCGGCGCGGCCACGAAGCCCTGCCCGGCCGCGGCATGGGCCTCGGCCAGGCGGGCGGAGGTGGCGATGCCGATGGTGCTCATGGAGACGTGGACGGCCTCCGGGGCCATGACTTCCAGCAGGCCCCCGGGCCCGAAGGTGATGGCCTCCTCCGCCGCGTCATCCGCGAGCATGGTCACCGCCAGCTCCGCCCCCTCCAGGGCCTCCCGCACGGAACCCGCCACCTTGGCCCCGAGCAGTCCGAAGGGCTGTGCCTTGGCCACATCCCGGTTGTAGACGGCCAACTCGAAGGCGCCGGCCAGGCGGCGTGCCATGGGGTCGCCCATCCGCCCCAGGCCCAGGAATGCGATGCGCATGGTCCCTCCGGGTGAAGGTCTCAGTCCAGCAGGGTAGCCGGAATCCCCTTGGCCCGCCGGTCCTCCAGCAGCTCGCCCAGGATGACGGCCGCCGCGGCGGCATCGAGCAGGAGCTTGCGCTTCTCGGGCTTCACACCGCGCTCCCGCAGCAGGCGCTCGGCCTCGGCGCTGCTGAGATGTTCATTCACCAAACGGAGGGGCAAGCCTGTCCGGGCCGCCAGGGCCTCGCCGAAGGCCCGGGCCGCGGGCGCCGTGGCGCTCTCGGCGCCGTCCTTGTGGCGGGGCAGGCCCACGCAGAGGGCCTGCACGCCCTCGTCCTTGCAGAGCCGCACTAAGCGGTCGAGCGTGCGCGCCTCCTCCTGGGGCCACACCTCGAAGGGCGAGGCCAGGATCTCCAGCTCGTCCGAGAAGGCGAGGCCGATCTTCTTCGTGCCGTGGTCAATGGCGAGCCAGCGCATCCTGCCATCCTAGCGGCATGGCCGGCCGTTCCCTCACCTTCGCCACCGCCTTCGGCCGCCTGCGCCTGGGCTGGACGGCCGAAGGGATCTGCCTGCTGCGGTTCACGGATGTTCTCGATCGCGAGGAGGCCCGGGAGGCCCCGGCCTGGATCATGGACGCCGTACGGCGCCTGATGGCCCACCTGGCGGGGCAGCCTCAGGACCTCGGCGGAATCCCCCTGGATCTGTCGGAGTTGACGCCATTCCAGCGCCGCGTGGCCCAGGTGCTGCGGTCCACCCGACCAGGCCAGACGATCAGCTACGGCGAGCTGGCCCTGCTGGCCGGGCGCCCCGGTGCGGCCCGCGCCGTGGGCCAGGCCGTGAAGGCGAACCCCGTGCTGATCCTCGTGCCCTGCCACCGCGTGGTGGCCGCGGACGGTCCCGGCGGCTAGAGCGCCTTCGGGTCGCCCGAGGTCAAGGCGCGGCTGCTGGCGCTGGAGGCGCCCCCAGGGCGATGAGGTCGGCGGCCTCGAGAACCGGGCTCGGTGCCCCGTCCCGGGCCACGCGGAGCATGGCCCGGCCCAGCTCCTCCGTGGTGAGGATGGCCTTCGGGAACAGCCGCCGCAGCAGCGGGAAGCAGGGCCCCAGCACGGTGTAGATGGCCTGGTACCAGGCCGTCCGCGACCGGATGCCGTAGAGGGGCTGGATGAGGCCGGGGCGGAAGAGGTAGACGGCCTGGAAGGGCAGGCGCCGCAGGGCGTTCTCGGTCCTTCCCTTCACCCGCGCCCACATGGTGCGGCCCCGCTCGGTGCTGTCGGTTCCGGCGCCGGACACGTAGACGAAGGTCATGGCCGGATTGAGCCGTGCCAGCGTCTCCGCCCCCGCCAAGGTGAGGTCGTAAGTCAGGCGCTGGTAATCGACCTCGGGCAGGCCCGCCGCTGACACCCCCAGGCAGAAGAAGCAGGCGTCCAGCCCGGTCAGGACCGCTTCGATCGCGCTGTAGTCGAAGAAGTCGCCGTGGACGATCTCCCGGAGCTTGGCGTGGGCCTGGCCCGAAGGCTTCCGCACGAGGGCCACCACCTGGCTGACGCCGGGATCCCGCAAGCACTCGCGCAGCACCCCCTGGCCGATCATGCCCGTGGCGCCGAAGAGCAGGACCTTCATGGCAGACCTCCCTGGGGGATCATGGGGCGCCCATCCAGCGTGGCACGGACGGGAACCTCCGCCGCGGTCTTCCAGGGCAGCGCGGGCCACCAGCGCTGGCTCGGCAGGGGGCCACCGGGCTCGAAGCCCTCCCCGGGCCTCGGCAGCGCCACGGTGGCGCCCGCCGGTCCCGCCGCCGCCAGCACCCGCTCCACGGGCTCCGTCCAGCCGTGGGCGGCCAGGTCGAAGAGACCCCAGTGGATGGGCAGGAGCACGCGGCCCCGCACCATGCCGTGGGCCGCCACGGCCTGCTCGGGGCCCAGGTGCCAGTCAGGCCAGGCGGGGTTGTAGGCGCCGGCCTCGATCATCGTGAGATCGAAGGGTCCCAGGCGGTCGCCGATGTCCGCCAGGCCCTGGAACATCCCCGTGTCGCCGGAGAAGTAGACCCGGTGTCGAGCGCCGAGGAACGCGAACCCGCCCCATAGCGTCTTGTCCTTGTCTCGCACACCGCGCCCCGAGGCGTGGCGAGCCGGCACGAGCACCACCTCCAGCCCGCCCACCCGCACCGACTCCCACCAGTCCAGCTCGGTGATGCGGGCAGTCGGCACGCCCCAGCGCACGAGCCGCGCGCCCACGCCCAGGGGCACCACGAAGCGCGTGTCCCAGTCCTTCAGGCGGCGGAGGGTGCCCTCGTCCAGGTGGTCGTAGTGGTCGTGGGAGAGGGCCACCACCTGGGGTACGGGCACCTCCTCCAGGGGGATGAGGGGCGCGTAGAAGCGGCGCGGTCCGGCCCAGCCGAAGGGCGAGGCCCGGCGGCCCCACACGGGGTCCGTGAGGATGCGGGTGCCGTCCACGTCCAGGTACACCGTGGAGTGGCCCAGCCACGTGGCCCGCAGGCCCGAGGGAGCGGCCGCCTCCAGGTCGGCGCGGGTCGGGTGCACCACGGGCAGGGGCTCCCGGGGGGTCGAGTTCCGGTCCCGCCGGAAGAGGCTGCCGACGGCGCCCCAGGGATCGTTCCAGAGGGCCTGGGGGTTGCGGAAGCGCCCATCGCGCCACTGAGGAGATTGGGGGGATCGTTCCATGCGGGGACTCCTGAGGAAATCGGGAGAGGAACCGGCGGCCCAAAAGCCCCCCGCCACGGCGGCGGCAAAGAGCAGGGCCACGGTCTTGCGGAGGCGGAGGCGAGATCGGCTAGATCGGATACACCACCCCCGTGCGCTGCTCGGAGCGCCGCCACATCCAGCGCTGGAGGCCCTCGTCCTGGGACCGGGCCGTGGACCGCACCCGCACGGGCGCCCCCTTCAGCCCCTGGAAGCCCGAGGGACCGAAGTACCCGCCCCCCGTCACGGAGGGATCGGTGGCCGCCCGCAGCAGGGGCTGGGCCCCGCCGAAGGCGTCCTGGCTCAGCAGGGCCTCCAGGCCCGCGATCCGGAGCCAGCGGCTCCAGCCCGCGTGGCGCTGGAGCTCCGTCCTGGCCCAACCGGGATGGGCGGCCACAGAGCAGGTCGTCGCTCCGGCTGCCGCCAGGCGGCGCTGGAGTTCCTGGGCGAAGAGGAGGTTGGCCAGCTTGGACTGGCCGTAGGCGGCCCAGGCCCGGTAGCCGCCCTCGAAGTCCATGTCGTCGGCGTAGATGCGCCCCGAGCGGTGGGCAATGCTGCTCATGGTGGCCACCCGGGAGCCCGGCGTGGCCAGCAGGCGTTCCAGCAGGAGGCCCGTGAGGGCGAAGGGGCCGAAGTGGTTGGTGCCGAGCTGGGTTTCGAAGCCGTCCTCGGTCTTCCCACGGGGCGGGACCATCACCCCGGCGTTGTTGAGGAGCAGGTCCAGGCGGTCGAAGCGGGCCAGAAGCTCCGTGGCCGCCCTCCGTACGGAGGCCAGGGAGGCCAGATCCAGGGACTGGACCTCCACCCGGGCGCCGGGGTGGAGAGCCTGGATGAGCCGGGCCGCTTCCTCAGCCTTGGGCAGGTTCCGGCAGGCCAGGACCACCGTGGCCCGGCAGGCCGCCAGGATCCGGGCCGCCTCGAACCCGGTGCCGGAGGTGGCCCCGGTGACCACCGCCACCCGTCCGGTCTGATCGGGGACCTGGGCCCAGGTCCAACCTTCTTGAGTCATGTCGTTCTCCGTGATCGATTTGACATAATGACTAATAATGTCAGAAAGCCAATATTGACAATCGGACAATTTTTGTCAACACTCTTTTCATGGGAAACGAGAAGAAGGCCCGGGTCCTGGAGGCCGCCGAATCCGTGTTCCTCCGCTTCGGCTACCGGCGGACCACCATGGGCGACCTCGCGGCCGCCGCGGGCATGTCCCGGCCGGCCCTCTACCTGGTCTTCTGCAACAAGGAGGAGGTCTTCGAGGCCGTCCTCCGGACCTTCACGGCCCGCACGCTGGAGGAGATCCGACAGGGCCTGGACGCCCGCCCCACCCCCCTGGAGAAGCTCCGCTTCGCCTTCGACCTCTGGGCCGTGCGCCCCTTCGGGTTCTTCGAGGCCTCGCCGGAGCTGCGGGAGCCCCTCCACGGCGGCCTCACCTTCGCCAAGGAGGCCATCGACCAGGCCATCGCAGCCTTCGAGGCCGAGCTGGTAGGCATCCTCGCGCCCCTGAGCGCCACGGCGCCCGCGAAGGCGCTGCCCCCCGGGCAGATCGCCCGGGTCCTCACCCGCGCCGTCCACGGCTTCAAGGAATCCGCCACGAGTTCCGAGGAGCTCCGGACCATGATCGACGGGCTGCTGGAGATGGTGCTGGCCTCCCTCCGGCCCACGCCGGAAGCGGGCGCCTGAGCCGGTTCGTCCATACTGGACCCGATGACGCGTCCCCTCCCCGATGATCTGCTGAAGGTCCCGCACCGCCGGGACGTGCCCTTCGCGCGCCTCACCACGCTGGGCGTGGGCGGGCTCTGCCGCTGGCTCTTCGAGCCCACGACCGAGGCCGAAGCGCAGGTTTTCGTGCGCGCCTGCGCCCGGGAGGGCCTGCCCTGGCGGGTACTGGGGGGCGGCTCGAACCTGGTGGTGCTGGGCGACATCGACACGCCGGTGCTGCGGCTCGCCCAGCCGAAGGCGATCCAGCGCGACGGCACCCGGATCACGGCGCCGGCCAACCACGGCCACATCGCCCTGGCGGAGGCCGCCGCCGCCGCGGGGCTGTCGGGGCTGGAGTTCGCCAGCGGCATTCCGGGCTCGCTGGGCGGCGCCATCCGCATGAACGCCGGAGCCTACGGCCGCGAGTGGGTGGACGTGCTCACGCGCTACCGCTTCCTCACGCCGGAGGGCGAGCTGGTGGAGAAGGCGCCGGAGCCTGGCGAATTCAGGTACCGCTGGAGCTTCCTCACCGGGGGCCGCGTGGTGCTCTCGGCCACGGCCCAGCTCGCGGAAGGCGATCCCGCCGCCATCCGGGCCCAAGTGGCCGAGTACCGGGCCAAGCGCGGCACCAGCCAGCCGCTGTCGAAGCGCAACGCCGGCTGCATCTTCAAGAACCCGCCGGGCCAGAGCGCCGGCCGCCTCATCGACCAGGCGGGCCTCAAGGGTCTGCGCGTGGGCGACGCCGAGGTGAGCCCCGAACACGCCAACTTCCTCATCAACCACGGCCACGCCACCGCCATCGAGTTCGCCGAGCTGATGGAGCAGGTGCAGGCCGCGGTGCTGGAGCGCTCCGGTGTGGCCCTGGAGCCCGAAGTGGAGATCTGGCAGGGCTGACCCTGGGGGATCAGCCCTCGCCCGGCCCGCCTACCTGGACACGGAGCGCCGCCGCTCGCTTTCGCGGATCATCTGGTCCAGGTCCGCCGCGGGTCGGATTTCCCAGGGCCCCATCTTCAGGCCCGGATGGTTCGAGATCAGGTGGATGGCGTGGTTGAGATCCCTGGCCTCCAGCATCAGGAGGCCGCCCAGCAGCTCCTTGGTCTCGGCATAGGGGCCGTCCGTCACGGACACCTTGCCGTTCTCGAAGCGCACCATGGTGGCGGTATCCGGGCCCTGGAGCCCCTCCCCGCCGGCCCAGTGGCCGTCCTTCTTCAGGCCCTCATCGTAGGCGAAGCACGCGTCGATCATGGCGTTCTGCTCGCCTTGGGAGAGGGTCGACCACTGCTGGACGTCGAGGTACCCGAAGCAGATGTATTTCATGGGTGGCTCCTAAGTGGGGTCGTTCTGACCGCCTTCACCCCCTGGTCGTTCGGGGAGGGTCGCTTTCGACAGCGTCTGGAAAAATATTTTCTGGTTACTGGCGAGGCCCGGTCAGACAAGCTCTCCACGAAGGACACGAAGACACCCTGCGGGTGCACGAAGGGCACGAATGGAGCTCGACCCATCGCGGGCATCCCTTCGCGGGCGGCGGCCTTGGCGGCCCTTGGAAGCCGCCCGAAGCCGCCGCCCGGGAAGCCCGTCGCGCCATGCGCGACCGGGGGCCGGAGGCCGGATGTCCTGGCCAGGGCGCCGGGTCTGCCTTCGTGGCCTCTGCTGTCTTCTTCGTGTTCTTCGTGGAGGCTTTTGAAGTCTTTGATCAGGCTGAAGCTCGCTGATAACTGGAGGTCATTTTTGAAGCTCGGCCACCCGCCGCTCGAGAAACCGCCGCTCGGGACCCTGCTGGACCAGCCCGAGGGCCTGGCGGTATGAGGCCAGCGCCTCTTCTGTCCTCCCCAGGCGGCGGCAGAGGTCCGCGCGAACCGAGTGCGCCAGGTGGTACTCCGCCAACTCGCGGCGCGCCAGGAGGGCATCGGTGAGGTCCAGCCCGGCCTGGGGGCCGTCCCGCATGGCCACCGCCACGGCCCGGTTGAGCTCCACCACAGGCGAAGGCGCCACCCGGGCCAGGAGGGTGTACAGCCCGATGATCCGGGTCCAGTCTGTGGCCGGGGCCTCGGCCGCCTCGGCGTGGACGGCGGCAATGGCGGCCTGGAGCGTGTAGGAGCCCACCCGGCGGGACGCCAGCGCCTGTTCCACCAGCGCCCTCCCTTCGGCCATCAGGGCGCGATCCCACCGGGAACGGTCCTGGTCCTCCAGCAGCACCAGGTCGCCTCCCGACGAGGCCCGCGCGGTCCTTCGGGACTCCTGCAGCAGCATGAGGGCGAGGAGGCCCGTCACCTCCGGATCCGGCAGCAGCTCAAGCAGCAGGCGGCCCAGGCGGATCGCCTCGCCCGAGAGGTCCGGCCGCGTCAGCGCCTCCCCCGAGGAGGCGGAGTAGCCTTCGTTGAACACCAGGTAGATGACCTTCAGCACCGCGTCCAGACGGTCCGGCAGCTCGGCCCGGCTGGGGATCTCATAGGGAATCCCCGCGTCGCGGATCTTCGCCTTGGCCCGGACAATCCGCTGGGCCAGCGTGGACGGGGCGGTGAGGAAGGCCCGCGCGATGGCCTCCGTCGTCAGGCCGCACACTTCCCGGAGCGTCAGCGCGGTCGAGGCTTCCGGGGACAGGGCCGGATGGCAGCAGGTGAAGATGAGCCGCAGGCGGTCATCGTCCACGCCCTCCTCGTCCACGGATCCGGGCGGGCCCTTGTCGGGCAGCTCGGGCAGGGCTTCCAGCGAGGTGTTGAAGCGTGCGGACCGCCGCAGACGGTCGATCGCCTTGAAGCGTCCCGTGGACACCAGCCAGGCGCGGGGATGGTCCGGAACCCCGTCCCGGGGCCATGCTTCCAGCGCGGCCGCGAACGCATCGTGCATGCCGTCTTCGGCCAGGTCGAAGTCCCCGAGCAATCGGATCAAGGAGGCCAGGATGCGCCGCGACTCCGAACGGAAGATGGAATCGAGCAGATCCGGAATGCCTTCGGGGACGATCGAGGCCATGGGGCTCCCTCTTGCTCTGTAGAGGATAAAGGAGGCTTCCAGGCCACCCGGACTGTCGCCTCCAGGCGGTAGACTGACCCCCATGTCCATGCTCCCCCGCACCCGCCCGAAGCGCCCCTGGTTCCCCTGGGTGCGGGCCGGGCTCACGGTGGCGGTGCTGGGCGGGGGCGCCTGGGGCCTGATGGAACTGGGCACGCGGTACTTCGGGCTGCAGAAGCTCACCATCGAGCAGGTCAACGTGAGCGGCTGCCGGGGCGAGCGCCAGGCGGAGATCCAGGCCCTCGCCGAGAAGCTGGTGCTGGGCAAGCCCCTCTTCTGGGTGGATGCGGAGGAGTTGCGGAGCCGGATCGAGGCCAAGCGCTGGGTGCGCAACCTCCAGATCCGGAAGGACCCGCCCGACCGCCTCAGCCTGGTGGTGGAGGAGCGCCGGCCCGTCCTTTGGCTGGTGCGGGGCAACGGCGTGTTCCTGGTCTCGGACGACGGCATCCTGCTGGACCGCGTCAATCAGGCGAACCTAAGCCCCATTCCGGTGGTGGTGGACCCGGCCAGCCAGACGGACCAGGGGCTGGCCCGTCTTGTGAGCGCTGCACGGACTTTGCGGGAAAAACAGGCCGGCTTTTACGATCGGGTGACCGAGTTCCGGTGGAGCTCGAAGGGGCCTGTGGCCTACATCGAAGGGCTCCCGGCCCCGATCTACCTGTCCCGCCAGGATGTGACGAAAAACGTGCCCAATTTCCAGGGCCTGTTCGTGGATCGCCTCTCCCAGCGGCCGGATCTGGCCCGGCTCCGCTACGTCGACCTCCGCTGGGACGAAGAGGTCGCCGTGGGGGAGCCCGAGGAGGCCCCGGCCTCCACCAAGACCCCACGCTGACCTCCGCGGGAAGAAAGCGGCGTTTTTTCCGTGCGCAAAGGCTCGAACCTGGCACGGAACTGGTGTAAACCTAGAGCAAGGAAAAGGATCTTCATGCCTCAGCGCGCCGTTCTCCTAGGGCTCGACCTTGGTGCAAGCAAAGTGGTGGCGGTGGTGGCCGTCCAGGAGGAAGACGGGACGCTGAACGTGACGGGCACGGGCCAGGCCTCGCCCCAAGGCGGGTTCACCCAGGGCCAGATCACCGACATGGACCTCTGCACCCGCGCCATCGTGCGGGCCGTGGAGGAGGCCATGAACACCGCGGGCCAGACCAAGGTGGATGGCATCCGCGTGGCCGTGGACGGCATCCAGTTCAAGGGCGAGAACCTCCGCGACTCCATCACCATCAGCAGCGGCGACAAGATCATCACCGCCTCGGACCGCGATCGGGTGCTGGAGCAAGCCACCAACGGCTGCAAGCTGGCCAAGGAGGAGCTGGTCCTCCACCGCATCCCCCAGATGTTCCACATCAAGGGCCAGCGCGACATCCGCAACCCCGTGGGCATGTTCGGCGAGTCGCTGGAGGCGGAGGTCCGCATCATCGTCGCGCCCAGCCCCGTCATCATGAACATCAACCTGGCCCTCAAGAATGCCGGGCTCCACGGTGCCGAGCTGATGTACTCGCCCCTGGCCAGCGCCGAGGCCGTGCTGAGCCGCGAGGACCGCGAGAACGGCGCGGTGGTGGTGGACATCGGCGAGCATCTGACCCACCTGGGCATCTTCCTGCACGGCACCCTGTTCCATTCCGCGGTGATCCCCATCGGGGGCATGCACTTCACCCGCGACCTGGAGATCACCAAGCACCTGGGCGGCATCGCCGCCTCCGAGCGCATCAAGATCCGCTTCGGCACGGTGCTGCATGCCCACGTGCCCGCCGAGGAATCCGTCGAGCTCGAGGAGGAGGGCCGCCTGGTCTCCCGCCGCGAGATCGCCGAGGTGCTCCAGGCCCGGGCCGCGGAGCTGCTCAACCTGGTGCTGGCGGAGATGGGCCGCACGGGCCTCATGCACGAGATCCACGGCGGCGTGCACCTGGTGGGCGGCGGCGCGCTCCTCACGCACCTCGCCATCCTGGCCCAGACCATCCTGGGCCGCCCCCGCGTGGTGCTGGGCCGCATCCTGGGCGTCACCGGCCTGCCCCAGGCCACCGGCAACCCCTACTTCGTGAATGCCCTCGGCGCGGTGAAGTCCCTCGCCCGGGACATGACCGAGACCCGCGGCAAGCAGGACCGGGGCGATGGTTTCCTCGGCCGTATCAAGAAGATGTTCTAGCCATGCCTTCTGCCCTGCCCTCTTCGGGAGTTCCGATGTCCGAGACCCCCTTCCTCCCCTGCCCCCACAGCCTGCCCGGCGCCAACATCAAGGTGCTCGGCGTGGGCGGCGCGGGCTGCAACGCCATCAACCGCATGATCGAGAGCGGCGTCACCGGCGTGCAGTTCATCGCCATGAACACGGATCAGCAGAGCCTCTCCCAGAGCAAGGCCCACGTGAAGCTGCCCCTGGGACCCCAGAGCAGCCGGGGCCTGGGCGCGGGCGGCAGCGCCGAGCGCGGCGCCGTGGCCGCCGAGGAGAGCCGCGAGGAAGTGCTGGCGGCCCTCCAGGGCGCCGACATGATCTTCATCACCGGCGGCATGGGCGGCGGCACAGGCACGGGTGCCGCGCCGGTGCTGGCCAGCTTCGCCCGGGAGCTGGGGGCCCTCACCGTGGCCGTGGTGCTCACGCCCTTCGCCTGGGAGGGACGGAAGAAGGGCGACCTCGCCCTCGCCGGCCTGGCCAACCTGCGGGACACCGCCGATACCGTCATCGTGGTGAGCAATGAGCGCCTGAAGGCCGTCTGCGACGCCCGCGTGACCATGAAGGAGGCCTTCCGCGTGGCGGACGGCGTGCTCATCCAGGGCGTGCGCGGCATCGCGGACCTCATCCTCAAGCCCGGCATCATCAACGGCGACTTCGCGGACGTCGAGGCCGTGCTCCGCAATGGCGGGGAGGCCCTCATCGGCACCGGCGCGGGCCGCGGCGAGGAGGCCGTCATGGACGCCCTCAAGAAGGCCCTGGCCTGCCCCCTGCTCGAGCGCGCCCAGACCGGCGCGGCGGCCAACGTCATGGTGTCCATCACCGCGGACTGGGAGGTCATGGAGGCCTCGGCCATCGAGACCGCCATGAACTACCTGCAGGACCACTACAGCGGCCGGCCCGACATCAAGGCCTGCACCGTGGAGGGCGAGGGCATGGAGGACCGCGTGCTCGTCACCGTCCTGGCCAGCGGCTTCGACCAGGAGGAGAAGCTCCTGGAGGATCGCCGCCAGAGCCTGCATCTGGGCGGCGCCGTGGAGTCCAACTCCGCGCCCCTGCATGCCCCCACCCTGGTGGTCCAGCCCGTCGACGGCCAGGCCGTCCTGCCCGTGAACGGCGTCAGCGGCCGGGTCTACGGCGAAGTGCCCGCTGGCGAGCAGCAGGGCCCCACGCCCACCCGCCTCCTGCCCCAGGCCCCCACGCCCAGTGGCGAGCTGCCCGGCGGCAACGACGACCTCCACGTCCCCGCCATCATCCGGCTGGGCCAAGGGCGACTGCCCATCGAATAACGGCGCGGCTGCCCATCGAATGACGGCGCGGCTGCCCATCCGGGCCCGCATCCACTGAGAGTGTTTCTCAGGATTCCGTGTTCCTGCGCCCCGGCATGCGCTGGTTTCGAATTCCCTCCGGATTCGGCGCCTGCGCGGGGCTAAGGTTAGGGGAATCGGCCTGGTTGCCCTGCGGACCTGCCCGTGATCCCGACTGCCGCACCTCGAACGCATCGGCCTTCCAGCCTCGATCTGGGAGGCTTCGCGGGCCTCTCCGAAGCGGAGGCGCAGCGTCGCCTGGAGCGCGAAGGTCCCAATGAACTGCCCGCCCGCGATCGGCGGGGCCTCCTGGCCATCGCCTGGGAGGTGGTCCGGGAGCCCATGTTCCTTATGCTCGTGGCGGCCGGGACGCTCTACCTGCTGATGGGGGAGCCGCAGGATGCCCTGATGCTCCTCGGCTTCGTCGTCGTGGTCATGGCCATCACCATCATCCAGGAGCGGCGGACGGAGCACGCCCTGGAGGCCCTGCGGGACCTCTCCAGCCCCCGGGCGCTGGTGATCCGCGGTGGCCAGCAGCGCCGCATTCCGGGCCGCGAGGTGGTGCCCGGCGACCTGCTGATCCTGGTCGAGGGCGACCGGGTGCCGGCGGACGCGCTTCTCCGGGCGGGCATCAACCTGTCCGTGGACGAGTCCCTCCTCACCGGGGAATCCGTGCCCGTGCGCAAGGCCGCGTCGACCCAGGCGGAGCCCATGGCTGCACCGGGCGGGGATGACCTCCCCTCCGTCTTTTCCGGCACCCTGGTGACCGCGGGCCAGGGCGTGGCCGAGGTCCTGGGCACCGGCCTGCACACGGAGCTCGGCAAGATCGGGAAGACCCTGCAGCAGGTGGAGCCCGAATCCACGTTCCTCCAGCGGGAGACAGGCCGGCTGGTGCGGACCTTCGCCGTGATCAGCCTGGTGGCCTGCGCGGTGGTCGTGATCCTCTACCCCCTGACCCGCGGCGGTGGGGCCCAGGTGTGGAAGGAAGGCCTGCTGGCGGGCATCGCCCTCGCCATGGCCACGCTCCCCGAGGAATTCCCGGTGGTGCTCACGGTCTTCATGGCGTTGGGCGCCTGGCGCATCTCGCGCAGCCGGGTGCTCACCCGGCGCATGCCCGCCATCGAGACCCTGGGTGCGGCCACGGTCCTGTGCGTGGACAAGACCGGGACCTTGACCCTCAACCAGATGACCCTCAAACGGCTGGAGGTGGAAGGCCATTCCCAGGATCTGGCCCTGCTCGGATCGGAGCTGCCCGAGCCGGTCCACGAGCTCATGGAATACGCCATCCTGGCCAGCAAGCGCGACCCCTTCGATCCCATGGAGCGGGCCCTCCACAGCGCCGGGGAACGGTGGCTGATGGCCACGGAGCACCTGCATCCGGACTGGTCCCTGGCCAAGGAATATCCGCTCGCGCCGGATCTCCTGGCAGTCACTCACGCGTGGGACTGTGGCGATGACCAGATCGCCGTCGCCACCAAGGGGGCCCCCGAGGCCGTCGTGGACCTCTGCCACCTGCCTCCGGACCGCCGAACCCAAGTGGACGCGCGCGTGGCGGAGCTGGCTGCCCAGGGCCTGCGCGTCCTCGGGGTTGCCCGGGGCCACTACCGCACGAACGACCTGCCCGAGGAGCACCACGACCTGGACCTGGAGTTCCTGGGTCTGCTGGGACTGGAGGACCCGGTGCGCCCCACCGTCCCAGCCGCGGTGGCGGAATGCCATGCGGCGGGCATCCGGGTGGTGATGATCACCGGCGATTACCCCCTGACCGCCGAAAGCATCGCCCGCCAGGCGGGTATCGCCCACCCAGAGCAGGTGCTGACCGGGCCCGAGCTGAACCAGATGAGCGATGCGGAGCTCGCGGAGCGGATCCGAGCAGTGAATGTCTTCGCCCGGGTGGTGCCCGAGCAGAAGCTGCGGCTGGTCACCGCCCTCAAGGCCAACCGCGAGGTGGTGGCCATGACGGGCGACGGCGTGAACGATGCCCCGGCCCTCAAGGCCGCCCACATCGGCATTGCCATGGGCGGCCGCGGCACGGACGTGGCCCGGGAAGCCGCCGCCCTGGTGCTGCTGGATGACGACTTCTCCTCCATCGTGGCCGCCATCAAGTTGGGGCGGCGCATCTTCGACAACATCCGCAAGGCCGTGGCCTTCATCCTGGCCGTGCACATCCCCATCGCCGGACTGTCCCTGCTGCCGGTGTTCTTTCCGGGCTGGCCCCTGCTGCTGCTGCCGGTCCACATCGTCTTCCTGGAGCTGGTGATCGATCCCTCCTGCTCGCTGATCTTCGAGGCGGAGGAGGCCGAAGCGGATGTCATGCACCGACCGCCCAGAGATCCCCAGGAGCCGCTGTTCAGCTTGAAGGCCACCGGCCTGGCCCTGCTCCAGGGGATCACGGCCCTGGCCGCCTGCCTGGCGGTCTACCTGCTGGCCCGGCCCGGTCATGGCCACGATGCGGCCCGGGCCCTGACCTTCGCGGCCCTGGTGATGTCCTTCCTCGCCATCATCCTGGCCAACCGCTCCTGGACGCAGAGCATCCTCAGGAGCCTGGGGAACCCCAACCCCGCGCTCTGGTGGGTGCTGGGCGGCACGGTGGCCTGCCTCGCCCTGGTGCTGACCTGGCCCGTGGCCCAGCGCCTCTTCCACTTCGCCTCGGTGCAGGGCCTGGATCTGCTGCTGGCCTGCGCGGCGGGCTTCGCCAGCATCCTCTGGTTCGAGCTCTACAAGGTCCTGCGCCACCGGGCACCACCCGCCGCCGGAACCTGATCGGTGCGGGGCACCCCCTACCTGGAATCCTGCCCGAGTGGGCCTCAGGCCGCGGCCTGCCGCGCCACCAGCCGCGCCCGCCTCCAGGCGATCCAGGCTTCGCGGAGATCCTGGCGGTAGCGGGCGCGCTGGGCCTTCCATTCCGCCCGGGCCCCGCGCCAGGCTTCGGCCTTGGCCTGGCCCTTCTGGTGCCACCCGGCCTTCTTCACGCGCCAGGCATCAAGGCAGCCCTGGAAAGCAGTCAAAGCCGCGTCCAGCCGCGCATGGGCCACCTCCAGGGCGGTCTTGGCCTGGAGGGCATCCGCGGGGAGGGCCCGGGCCAGGCGCGCGGCCAGGCGCTTCGCCTCCATGGCCACGCGGGCGCGCTGCATCTCCGTGGCCGGAACGCGGCGCAGGCCCCGGGTGAGCCCCACCCAGGCACCGGCGGCGATGAGCCACTTGGCCGGGTCCCATTGGTACCAGTGGGGGCCGTTGCGGTAGTCCCACTGCCACATGTGGTGGAAGTTGTGATAGCCCTCGCCGAAGGTGAAGGGCGCCAGCAGGGCGTTGTCGCGGGCGCTGTTGGCATCCGTGTAGGGCTGACTGCCGAACCAGTGGGCGGCGGAATTGATGAGGAAGGTGCTGTGGTGCGTCAGGACGATGCGCAGCAGCAGGCCCATGACGAGCTGGCCGACGAGGTTCCCGGTCGCCCAGCCCACCACCAGCACCGGCAGGGCCGCGACCACACCGCCGATCCAGAAGTGGTAGCGGCGCTGCCACCGGAGCAGGGGATCCCGCAGCAGATCCGCGACACCATCGAAGGGACGCTCCCCGCCCTCCATCACCCAAAGCCAATGGGCGTACCAGAAGCCGCGTTTGACCGGATAGGGATCGCGCCCGGGGTCATCCACGAAGCGGTGGTGGTGGCGGTGGTCGCTGCACCAGGCGAGGGCGGAGTTCTGGAAGGCCGCGGCCCCCAGCAGCAGCACGGCCAGCCGCACGGGCCAGGCCGCCTGGAAGGCGCGATGGCTGAAGAGGCGGTGATAGCCGATGGTGATGGCGAGACCGGTCGCCGTGTACATGACCAGCAACACCACGACCTCGCTCCAGCGCAGGCCCTGCGCCGCCAGCTTCCAGGGCACGCAGATCAGGGCCAAGGCCAGCGTCCCCAAGAGGAAGAGGGTATTGAGCCAGGAACGGGGGGTTCGCTTGTTCACGCAGCATCCTGGGAGCCGACACGCTCCCATCACCACCATAGGCCCCGGTCTGGTGCCCGCCCTGAAATCTTGGTGCGAATCCACGTCGTTACATGTGTTTCCAGGACCCCGTCCGCCCTTCCCTGCGGAGAGCCTCCGCCAGCTCCGCCAGGAACAGGGCTCGAGGGAGGCACTGGAACCCGTATCCCACCAGCCCCTCATGAGGCAGCTGGCCGTCGAGCATCGTGAAGCCCCACTCCGCGAGCCGCAAGTCCAGCGCCTGAAGGGCCGCGCGGCTGGCCTCGCGCTCCAGGCTGAACATGCTCTCGCCGAAGAACGCGCCGCCCAGGGACACGCCGTAGAGGCCGCCCTTCAGCTCGCCCTCCCCCCAGGCCTCCACGCTGTGGGCGTGACCGGCGCGGTGGAGCGCGAGGTAGGCCTCTCGCATCTCCGGGGTGATCCAGGTGCCATCCTGGCCCGGGCGCGGCACGGCGGAGCAGCGTTCGATGACCTGCGCGAAGGCCGTGTCGAAGCGGATCTCGAAGGGCCGGTGGCGCAGGCTCCGGCGGGTGCGGGCGGAGAGGTGCAGGTGGCCGGGGCGCAGCAGAGCCCGCTCCGGAGGCGACCACCAGAGCAGCGGGTCGCCCTCGCCGTACCAGGGGAAGATGCCGCTGCGGTAGGCCAGCAGGAGGCGCTCCACGCCGAGGTCGCCGCCGATGGCCAGCAGCCCGTCCTCCGCCAGCTCCGGGTCCGGGAAGACCAGGGCCTTCGTCAGCCGAAAGACAGGCACGGCCGGCCGTCCTTGAGGTCCACGGTGGCCTTGCCGCCCTTGGCCAGGGGCCCGAAGAGGATGGCCTCCGCCAGGGGGCGGCGCAGCTCGCGCTCGATGAGCCGCGCCATGGGCCGGGCGCCGAAGGCCGGATCGTAGCCCTTCTCGGCGAGCCAGGCCCGGGCGGCCTCGGAACAGGCCAGGGTCACACCCTTCTCGCGGAGCTGGTCCTCCAGCTCCCGCAGGTGCTTGTCCGCCACGCGGACCATCGACTCGCGGCCCAGCGGCGCGAACTGGAGGATGGCGTCCAGGCGGTTGCGGAACTCGGGGCTGAAGGCCTTTTCGATGGTCCCGGTGGCCGAGCGCCGGCCGCCCGCCTCGGCGAAGCCCACCTGCCGCGCCGACAGCTCGCGGGCGCCCACGTTGGTGGTCATCACCAGCACCGTGTGGCGGAAGTCCGCGCTGCGGCCGTGGCTGTCCGTGAGGGCGGCGTGATCCATCACCTGGAGCAGGATGCCGAAGAGGTCCGGGTGGGCCTTCTCCAACTCGTCCAGCAGCAGCACCGCGTGGGGCTGTTTGCGGATCGCGTCCGTCAGCAGGCCGCCCTCCTCGTAGCCCACGTAGCCGGGCGGCGCGCCGATGAGACGGGCCACCGTGTGCTTCTCCTGGTACTCGCTCATGTCGAAGCGCAGGAAGGCGATGCCCAGGGCCTTGGCCAGCTGCTTGGCCAGCTCCGTCTTGCCCACGCCCGTGGGCCCGGCGAAGAGGAAGCAGCCCATGGGCTTCAGCGGATCCCGCAGGCCGGAACGGGCCAGCTTGATGGCACCGGCCACGGTTTCGCAGGCCTGATCCTGGCCGTAGATCTGCGCTCGAAGCTTCGCTTCGAGCGTATGTAAAGACTCTCGGTCATCGGCGCTGACGGAGGCCACGGGGACGCGGGCCATGCGGGCCACCACGGCCTCGATCTCCAGCGCGCCGATCTTCTTGGCCCGTTCCTTCTTCGGCAGCAGCTTCTGGGCGGCCCCGGCTTCATCCACCACGTCCAGGGCGCTGTCCGGCAGCTTGCGGTCCGTCAGGTGCTTGGACGCCAGGCGCACGGCGGCCTCCAGGGCCTCGTCCGAGTACTTCACGCCGTGGTGGGACTCGTACGAGCCCTTCAGTCCCTGGAGGATGTCCAGCGCATCGGCCGTGGTCGGCTCGCTCACCTCCACCACCTGGAAGCGCCGGGACAGGGCGCGGTCGCGGTCCAGGGAGCCCTTCAGGTCCTGGAAGGTGGTGGCGCCGATGCAGCGCAGGTCGCCGGACGCGAGGGCCGGCTTCAGCAGGTTGGCGGCGTCCATGGCGCCGCCGCTGGTGGCGCCCGCGCCCACCAGGGTGTGCAGCTCATCCACGAAGAGGATGGCGCCGGGCTCGTTACCCAGGGCCTTCAGCACGGCCTTGAGACGCTCCTCGAAGTCGCCCCGGTAGCGGCTGCCCGCCAGCAGCGCCCCCAGGTCCAGGGCGAAGATCCGCGCGTGCCTGAGGGGGTCCGGAACATTCCCTTCGTGGATGCGTCGGGCCAGGCCTTCGACGATGGCGGTCTTGCCCACGCCGGGCTCACCCACCAGCAGGGGGTTGTTCTTCCGGCGCCGGCAGAGCACCTGGGCCATGCGCGTGATCTCCGCGTCGCGGCCCACGAGAGGGTCCAGCCGCCCCGCCGCAGCCCGGGCCACCAGGTCCGTGGCATAGGCCTCCAGGGGGTTCTCGGCCACGGTGCCCTCTTCTTCAGGCTCCTGCTCGATCTGCTTCTTGGTGGAGGGTTTGGCCTTTGCCGCCGCGGGACCATGGCTCAGCACCTTGAGCAGCGCCAGCCGCTTCACGCCGTGCTTCTCCAGGAGGTGCCGGGCGTGGCTGGCCTCCTCCTCCAGGAAGGCCGGCAGCAGCTCGCCGCCGCGAACTTCCTTCTGCCCGGCGCTGAAGGCGTGGACCAGGGCCCGCTCCACCACCCGCACGAAGCCCAGGGTGCTGTGGGGCTGGAACTCTACACCATCGGGAACCCGCTCGAACAGCGTTTCCAGGGTGGACTCCAGGTCGCGCCGGAGGGCGTCCAGCTTCACCCCGCAGGCCTTGAGGGCCTTGGCGGCCTGGGCGTCATCCAGCAGGGCCAACAGCAGGTGCTCGAGGGCCACGTCCTCGTGGCGCCGGGCCTTGGCCAGCTCGAAGGCCCGCTGGAAGCCCTGGTTCAGGTCGGTGCTGATGTGAGGCGACTCAGAGCTCATCGCATCCTCCGACGAGGCCGCGATGAAACCAGGCAGGATGCACCGCAAGGAAGGGCCCGCAGGACAACGTGGTTCGTTGTTCAAGGGCGCTGACGCCGCGGGGCGCCTGCCTGGCTTCATCCCTCCGGGCGAGGGCCGGCGGGCGTCGCGATGCCGCGTCACGCTCGTCGCGAGTAGTACCCGCTACGCGTATCCTCGCGTTCCTCGCCTCGCTCGCCCGGCGGCCGTCGCGCGGCCCCGTGGGGGGATGCGATGAGCTCTTAAGCATCTTCCGCCTCCACGGTCAGCAGCAGGGGGAAGCCTTCGCGCTCGGCCAGCTGGCGGCCGCGTTCGGCGCGAGTCTCGGCCACGTCCTTGGTGTAGATGCCTGCCACGCCCACGCCCGCCTTGTGGACCGCCAGCATGATGACCGTGGCTTCGGGCTCGCTCTTGCGGAAGATCGTCTTCAGCAGCCACACCACGAACTCCTGCGTGGTGTAGTCGTCGTTGTGGAGGAGCACCTTCCACAGGCCGGGCTCTTTCACCTTCGCCCGCTGGCGGGTGAGGACCTGGCCCGCCTCCTTCGACTGCCTGGCCATGAGGGACGCCTCCGACCTCCAGTCTAGGTCCTGTCCACACCATCAAGAACCAGCGATGCGAAAAGCCAAAGGCCGACCTGAGCGGAGGATCGCGGAGAGGCAGAGGAAAGCGGAGGAAAGACAAAGACTCTCCCTCTGCTTTCCCCAGTTCCTCCGCCTCCTCCGCTCGTATCGCTTTCCCGGGGTCCGGAACAGCTCTACGTGAGGTGAACGAACCCGCCTCGCGCCAACTCGCGGAGGAACAGGGCGGCCCGGAAGCCGGCATCGGGCTCGCCGGGGTGGGCCTGGGCCATGGCCTCCATGACCTGGGCGACAGTGCGCGTGCCGTCGCAGGCCTGCCACACGGCCGTGCCGCGGACATCGAGCTTCACGCGGAAGTTGGGCCGCTTCATCAGCCGCACCAGCCAGGACCAGCGCGGGGACAGGAGCTTGGGCCGGATCAGCACCACCGTCCCGCCCTCGCCGGGCTCGGCAGCCAGGACCTGGACCGGCACCAGGGCGAGGAAAGCTTCATCAGGGAAGGAGGCCATGGAGTTCCAGACATCTCAAGGGAGAGGATAGAGAAGGCCCGGCTTGGCCGGGCCTTCTCGTGGGGTCCGGGGGTGTGCGCGTCAGCGCACACCCCCGGACAGCATCAGAAATTGGCACTCGGCGGCGCGGGCTCGTCGGCTTCACCGGCGTTGGCCAGGGGCACCTTCACCAGGTAGACGGCGATGCCGGCCAGGATCAGCAGGCTGATCCAGAACATGCCGGGGTCGGCGAAAATCTTGTACTTCACCTCGAAGAAGGCGAAGGACGCGAAGAGCAGGCCCACCAGGGCCTCGCCGGCGATGAGGCCCGCGGCCAGCAGCACACCGTTGTTCTCGACACGCACCTTCTGGGCTTCGTTGAGACCCCGCTTGGCGCCGAACATCTCCACGGCGCCCTTGATGAGGCCGCCCAGGAAGATGGCGAAGGTGGTCTCCAGGGGCAGGTACATGCCCACCGACACCAGCATGGGGCTCTTCACCTGCATGAGGATGAAGGCGAGGCCCATCATCATGCCGACGATGATGAGCGGCCAGGCCATCTTGCCTTCCACGATGCCCTTGCTGAGCAGGGCCATGAGGCCGGCCTGGGGTGCCGCCAGCTGCTTGGAGCCGAAGCCGGCATCCAGGGAGAGCACGGCCTTCTTCTGGTCCGCGGGCAGCTGCTTCACCTGGTCCAGGGTGTAGGTCTGGCCGTCAGGCGCCGTGACCACCTGCACCTGCTGGGCGGTCAGCTCGGCGATGCGCTTGGTGCCCTGGGCGGAGATGTCGCCCTCGTGCAGCACCATGAGGGGGATGAACAGCACCACGGAGGCCAGGGCCACGCCGATGAGGTCGCCCATCTCCATGCGCCAGGGGGTGCCGCCCAGGATGTGCCCGGCCTTGAGGTCCTGGAGCATCTCGCCGGCCACAGCCGCGCTCACGCAGACCACGGCGGCCACGCCCAGAACGGCCGCGACACCCTCCTTGCCCTTCACGCCGAGGAGCACCATGACGAGGGCCGTGATCACCAGGGCCGTCAGGGTCAGGCCGGAGATGGGGTTGTTGCTCGAGCCCATGATGCCGACCAGGTAGCCGCTGATGGCCGCGAAGAAGAAGCCCAGGATCACCACCACCAGGGCCGCCACGAAGGAGACCAGCGGGCTCACCTGGAAGATGCGCCAGGTGATGAAGAACGTCACCAGAGCCGCGAAACCGAGCCCGAACAGGACGTTGGTGAAGGGCAGGTCCTTGTTGACCCGGTCCACCACGTGCTCGCCGGAGGCGGCCTTCTTCATGTCGGAGACGGAGCGGGTAAGGCCCGTGGCCAGGCTCTTGCGCATCTTGAAGAGGGTGAAGCCGGCGCCCACGAGCATGCCGCCGATGGCGATGGGACGGACGATGAACTTCCACACGGAGTAGGACAGGGCGATCCAGTCCCCCTGGGAGGCGCCCTCAGGCAGGACGCCGGGCGCCAGGAAGTAGGTGATGATCGGGACGAGCAGGCCCCAGGCGATGATGCCGCCGGAGAAGTTCAGGGCGCCGAGCTTGGGTCCGATGATGTAGCCCACGCCCATGTAGGCGGGGCTGATGCCGGGGGAGCTGAGCAGCATGCCGCCCGCCACCTTGGCCTTCCAGGTGCCGACGAGGTTGATGGTGGTGGTCTTGAAGGCCACGAACTTCTCCCAGGTGCTGGCGAAGACCGAGATCTGCACCAGGGCCTGGATGCCGGCGCCGATGCCCATGGCGCCGAACAGGAACTTCGTGCCGCTGCCCCCGCGGGCGCCGGCCTTGTGGATCTCGGCGGCGGCCACGCTCTCGGGGTAGGGCAGCTCGGCGTCTTCGACCATGACGCGGCGGAGCAGGGCCACGAACATGATGCCCAGCACACCGCCTGCGAACATGATGAGCGCGCTGGTGACATAGTTGCCGGCCGTGAAGAACTTGGGCCAGATGCCGCTGATGGCGAAGGCCGGGATGGTGAAGATGGCGCCGGCGGCCACGGACTCGCCGATGCTGCCGACCGTCCGGGCCATGTTCTCTTCGAGGATGGTGCCCTTCATCAGCTTGATGAGGGCCATGCCGATGACCGCCGCGGGATAGGTGGCGGCGATGGTCATGCCGGCCTTCAAGCCGAGGTAGGCATTGGCGGAGCCCAGCACCACGGCCATGACGAGGCCGATGAGCACCGCCCGCAGGGAGAACTCCCGCAGGTTCTGATCGGAGGGGACAAAGGGTTGCATTGGTGCTCCTGAAAAGGCACGAGAGGAAAACAAGAAGGCAGGATGGAGCGGATAGTCTAATACATCGTCGTTTGATTCATCCCATGCCCACCCTCACCAGCAAGGCCAATCCGCGCTTCAGAGACCTCCTGGCCCGCCTCCGGCCGGGTGGCGCCCGGCGCGAGGCCACGCTGCTGCTGGGCGGGAAGCTCATCGAGGCCTGGGCCGGGGCCCGACAGACCACCGCCGGGAAACGCCTGCGTCCGGCCCTCTGGCTGAGGCTCGAACAGACCGATCCCCACCCGCTGGAGGCCGTCCTAGGCACGGAGACCCTGGTCCTCGGTGAGGCCCTCATGCGGGAGCTGGCGGACGCCGGCAGCCCGCCCGACCACGCCCTGCTCGCGGATCTGGGCCCGGAACCCGCGGGGGCCCTGCCGGGCCGGGTCCTCGGCGCCTGGGGCATCCAGGATCCCGGCAACCTGGGGGCCGTGCTCCGCAGTGCCGCCGCCTTCGGCTTCCAGGAAGTCCTGCTGGGCCCCGGCTGCGCCGATCCCTTCCATCCGAAGGCCCTGCGCGGCAGCATGGGCGCGGCCTTCCTCCTGCCCCTGCGCCGGGTGGCCCGGCTGGAACCCGATCCGGGCCCCGACCCGGGCCACTGGTACGCCCTGGACGGCGGCCCGGGCGCGGTGCCCCTGGCGGAAGCCGACCTCTCAGAGCCCTTGCGCCTCTGGGTGGGCAATGAGGGGCATGGCTGGCAGGGCGTGACCCTGCCCGAAGGCATGCAGCGCCTCGCCATCCCCATCGAAGGCGTGGAGAGCCTCAACGCCGCGGTGGCGGCGGGCATCGCGTGCTACGAAGTGGCGAGAAGGTCCAGACCTTGAAGATCCCCTCCCTCCTCCGCCCTCTGGAAACCGCCGTGCTGGCGGGGATCTTCGTGCTGGCCTTCCGCTTTCCCGGGGCGCTGGGGGGCGGGCTGGAGCCGGCCATGGCCCTGCTCTTCCCCCTGCTGCTGCTGGAGGGCCTGTTCAAGGGGCGGCACGCGGCCTGGACCTGGGCGGCCATCCTGGCGGGCCTGCTCCTCCTCTACATGTGGGTGCCCCAGACCCTGGCCTCCAAGGGCGGGCTGCCCTTCGGCCTGGCCCTGCTGGGGATGGTCCTGCTGAGCCTCTGGGAGGCCACGGGGCTCTGGCTGGTGGCCCTGGGCGCCCGCTGGGCCTTCCGGCGCCTCGGGGGCCCGGGCGCCGCCTGCGTGGCGGCCTTCCTCTTGCTGGGCTGGGAGGCCTGGGGCTTCCACGTCTATCCCTGGACCTGGGGCGCGGCCTTCGGTTCCCTGCCCTGGCCGGCGCGCTCCGCGGCCTTCGTGGGGGCTTCGGGCCTCTCGGCCCTGGCCTGGGGCGCTGGAGCCTGGGCGGCGGCTGGGCTGGCCGAAGGGGCCCCCCTGCGGCGGACGCTGGCGGGGCCGGGCTTCGCCGTGGGCCTGATGCTCCTGTTGGGGGGCGCCTGGTTCCTGCTGCCGCGGGGGCCGGAACGGACCCTGGATGTGGCCATGATCCAGCCCAACTTCGCAGCAGGCGTGCGCTGGCCGGGCATGGAGGCCGAGATGTGGCGGCGCAGCGATGCGCTGCTCCAGGCCCAGGGCTGGCCCCGTACCGGGCGGCCCACCCTGCTGCTCTGGCCCGAGAGCTCCATCCTGGGCCGGGATGACCGCCGCCCGGAGCCGCGGCTGGCTGCCGAGGCGGCCTCCCGGGGCGTGGCCTGGCTCTTCGGCACCGAGGGCGGCCCGTACAACCTGGTGTGCGGCGAAGCTGCCGGGCGACCCGCCTTCGTCTTTGCCAAGACGGAACCCATGGCCTTCGGCGAGCGCACGCCGGGGCCCGAGGCCTTCCGCGCGTGGATGGACCAGAAGATGGGCTTCGTGTCCCAGGAGGCCGGGGAGCTCCAGGAGGGCTGCGCCTTCGCCGTGCCGACCCCCGCCGGCGACCTGCGCGTCCATCCCCTCATCTGCAGCGAGGCCCTCATGCCCGGACGGGCGCGCCGGGGCTTCGAGCTGGGCCATGCGGACCTGCTGAGCAACCACACCAATGACGGCTGGTTCGACCGCAGCATCGCCACGGACCTGCATGCCGCGCAGATCCGCCTGCGGGCCCCGGAGCTGGGCGTGCCCCTGCTGCGGGCCACGCTCACGGGCAAGTCCGGCGTGTTCCACGAGGATGGCCGCTTCGAGCTCTGGGGCGAGCCCCTCAGCGAAGGCGCCTATGCCGTGCCCCTGCGCTGGCGGCCCGTGCGCACCCCGGCCCGCTCCGCGTGGCTGCTGCCGGGACTCCTGGCGGGGCTGGCGCTCGTGACGGTGCTGCTAGGCTGGAAGGCTCTGCCCGGAAGGCCTGATGGACCGCGATCTCCTCGTACCTGAGCCTCTGTCGACCCCCCACGGCACCGTGGCCTTCTTCGACGAAACCTGGAGCGTGGACCCCCGCGAGCTCCAGATCTTCTTCCAGGCGGAGGAGGTCTACTGGACCGCGGATCGCACCATCGGCCAGTGGCGGCGGCTACTGGCCTGCTCCCGCCTGCTGACGGCCCGGCTCGTGCCCGAGGGGCACCGGGGCGGCCGCCTGGTGGGCGCCACCCGGCTCTGGTCCGATCACGCCTACGAGGCCAAGCTCTACGACGTGGTGACGGCCCGGGACCTGATGGGCCAGGGCATCGCGTCCGAGCTGGTGAAGTGGGCCCTGCGGCACCCCTGGGCCGGCGAGGTCCAGCGCTACGTCCTCGAGACCCGGGACGCGGCGGACTTCTATCCGCGCTTCGGCTTCCGCCTGGGGGCGGAGGTCGACAGCTTCCACATGCGCGTGGGCCTCGCCGAGCTCGAGCAGCGGGGCCTGCGATGACCGAGACCCAGCCCGGCCTGCCGGCCATGCCCCAGCAACCCCTGATCCTGGCCAGCAGCAGCCCCCGCCGCCGCCATTGGCTGGAGGCCATGCGGATCCCCTTCGAGATCCAGACCCCCGAGGTGGATGAGACGCCGCTGCTGGACGAGGAGCCCGGCGACCTGGTGCTGCGCCTGGCGGAGCTGAAGGCCGAGGTGGTGGCCCGCCGCAACCCCGACCGCTGGGTCATGGCCGCGGACACCACCGTGGCCGTGGACCACCACACCCTGAACAAGCCCGTGGACGTGGAGGATGCCGTCCGGATGTTGACCCTGATCCAGGGCCGGGCTCACCAGGTGCACACCGGCTTCTGCCTTCAGCGGAACGACGACACCCACAGCTTCGTGGACACGGCCCAGGTGGTCTTCCGGCCCCTGACCGAGGCCCAGATCCGCTGGTACATCGCCACCCGCGAGCCCATGGACAAGGCGGGCTCGTACGCCATCCAGGGCATCGGGGCCCTCTTCATCGAGGGGGTGGAGGGCAGCTTCTCCACCGTCATGGGCCTGCCGGTGGAGCGCATGGGGGACCTGTTCCTCCAGCTCGGCCTCCTCTGGCCCTGGATGGGCCTGCCCAGATAGGCCGGGATCCGTCGGAGAACCCCGAAATCACTGGCAAAGATGAGGTTCTGGGGAGGAATCTCGGCCCCCGGCCTGCCCCGCCGCCATCGGGGGTCACGGGCAGGAGCCGTCAGCACCGGCCATGGAGGAAATCGTCCCTTCCGGGTTGGTCAAGATAGAACACCCTAAAATCCTCTTAATGTCTGCAACTTCCTCAGAAAAAATAGGTAAACAATACAGGTCCATTGATCTATGATCGTGACCTGCGACACAACTCATCAGAATGTCGCCCCAGCGGGCCCAGCCCCTGGTTCCAGATGCTGCCCATTTACTGATTTGGACGACATCTCACCGACACCCCCGGGCGGAGGCGCCGGATTTCGGGGAAAACCCTTCCCCGGATCTCGGCGCGTGCCAGAATCTCCGGCGATCCGCACCCTCCAGACCCGACCCGCGTCACCCGTACCACCGTTTCCCGATGGCCTTCCCGCTCCTTCGTGAGACCGCGCTTTCCATGGGGTTGTGCATGCACCGATTCGATCAGGCGTTCCGCTTCGTCCTGCCGGCCGGAGCCGTGGCGGTTCTGCTCACGGTTCTCTCCGTGGGCTGGTTCACGCAGCCCGACCGCTTCGCCAAGGGCTACGCCCCCGAGCAGCCCATCCCCTTCTCCCATGAGCTGCACGCCGGCACGCTTCGCATGCAGTGCCAGTACTGCCACTCCGGCGTGGACAAGTCCCGGGTGGCGGGCGTTCCCAGCGTGGATCTCTGCATGGGCTGCCACAAGGTCACCAAGACCGACACTCCCGCCATCCAGAAGCTGACCCAGATCGCCAACTCCGGCCAGCCCATGCTGTGGCAGCGGGTCCACACCCTGCCCGACCATGTCTTCTTCGACCACCGGCCCCACGTGAACGCGGGCATCACCTGCCAGAGCTGCCACGGCGAGGTGCAGACCATGAAGGTGGTCACCCGCGAGATGGGCATGCGCATGGGCAACTGCCTGGCCTGCCACCGGGACCCCCACGCCGCGCTGCCCGCCGGCTCCAAGATCACTCGGGGCGCCGAGAACTGCGCCGCCTGCCACCGCTAGACCGGGAGATCTGGACGATGGCCGACGAGACCCGCAAGCCGATTCTTGACCGCTTGGCCGCCCTGGTGGCGGGCCCCCTGCTGCTGGGGCGCGAGGCCGTGAGCCTCGCCTTCCGGCCGGACCAGGATGCACCGCCGGAGACCCCTCCGGAACTCACGCCGCTCCGCCTCACCGTCACACCCCCTGAACACGCCATCAAGCGCCGCGGATGACCCGATGAAGACACGACTTCCCGAACACGGCCCCCTCGAGACCCCGCGCTTCTGGCGGACCCTCGACGAACGCCTCGAAACGCCCGCAGCCCAGCAGGCCGCCCACGACGAGTTCCTGCCGGGCGCCGTCCCTGGCGGCCCGAGCTACGACGATGTCCACGGCCTGCCGCCCCAGAGTGGCGTGTCCCGCCGCGACTTCCTGGGCCTGGTGAGCGCCGCCGCCGCGCTGGCGGCCACCGTGGCCTGCGACCGCAAGGGCCAGGGCACCGTGGTGCCCTACACCAAGCGCCCCGTAGAAGTGGTGCCCGGTGTGGCCAACTACTACGCCAGCGCCACCCATGAGGGCCGCCGCGTCTACCCCGTGCTGGTGAAGACCCGCGAAGGCCGCCCCATCCACCTGACGGGCAACGACGAGCACCCGGGCGTGAAGGGCAAGACCAGCCCCCGCGCCATGGCCGACGTGCTGCGCCTCTACGATCCGGACCGCCTGCGGGCTCCGAAGGCCGAGGGCCGGATCGTCGGCTGGTCCGAGGTTGAAAACCAGCTTCACGGTTCACTCAAGGCCGCCAAGGCCGCCGGCAAGCCCGTGCTGCTGATCTCCGGGGCCGTGGTCTCGCCCAGCCGCAAGGCCCTGCTGGCGGACCTCAAGGCCGCCCTGCCCACCCTGGAGCACCTGGCCTACGAGCCCGCCGCCGGCGACGCCGCCGAGGAGGCCGCCCAGGCCAGCTTCGGGCAGTCTGTGGACCTCCAGCCCCGGCTGGCCAAGGCCAAGGTCATCCTGTCCCTGGGCGCGGACTTCCTCAACGGCGAGGATCCGGAGGCCCAGGCCGCCTGGGGCGCCCAGCGCCGCCTGAAGAGCGCCCACGATCCCATCAACCGCCTCTGGGTGCTGGAAGGCCCCCTGACGCTCACCGGCACCAATGCCGACCAGCGCGTGCCCGTGGCGCCCTCGCGCCTCGGTGCCGTGGCCTTCGCCCTGGCGAAGGAGCTGGCGGCCAAGGGCGTCTCCCTGCCCGCCGGCGCAGACCTCTCCGCCATTTCGGCGCAGAGTGAAATTCCCGCCAAGGTCTGGTCGAACCTCGTGAAGGATCTGCAGCGCGCGGGCCGCAACGCCGTGGTGCTCTGCGGCGCCCAGATGCCTGCCGAGGCCCACCAGGCCGCCCACCTGCTGAACGCCATGCTGGGTTCCGAGGCCGTCGCCGCCGTTCCGGCCGAGCCCCTGGCCACCGGGAAGGATCTGGAGGCCGCCGCGCAGAAGATGGCCTCCGGCGCCTATGCCGCCGCAATCTTCTGGGACGTGAACCCCGCCTACACCTTCCCCAGGGCCGCCGCCTGGAAGGCCGCCGTGGCCAAGGTGCCCGTCCGCGCCTGGATCGGCCAGGTGGAGGACGAGACCGCCGCCCAGTGCCAGCTGCTGCTGCCCGAGAGCCACTGGCTGGAGAGCTGGGGCGACTTCAGCACGCCGACCGCGGCCGTGCTCCAGCAGCCCGCCATCGGCACCCTCTACGACACCCGCCAGGGCGAGGACATCCTCCTGGCTGCGCTCAAGGCCCTGGGCGCCTCGGCCCCCGAGGGCTACCACGCCTACCTCCAGGCCCGCTGGAAGAAGGAGCTGCCTCTGGGCACCTCCTTCGAGCAGGCCCTCCACGATGGCCTGGTGAAGGTCGAGGCCAAGGCTGCTTCGCCCACGTTCAAGGGCGCCTCCGTGGCCGCTGCCGTGAAGCGCGCCGCCGCAAGCAGAGCCGAGGGCCTGGAGCTGGTGCTCTTCCCCGGCTTCGCCACCCACGACGGCCGCCACGCCAACAACAGCTGGCTCCAGGAGACCCCGGATCCCATCACCAAGATGACCTGGGACAACCCCGTGGCCGTCTCCGTGCAGGATGCCAAGGCCCTGGGCATCGACGAGGGCGACCTGGTCACCCTTTCGCTGGACGGCGCCACCCTCAAGCTCCCCGCGGTCATCCAGCCCGGGCAGGCCAAGGGCGTGCTGGCCCTGGCCCTCGGCTATGGCCGCACGACCGGCGGTGTGGCCAAGGGCGTGGGCGTTGACGCCTTCCCCTTCCTGGGCCTGGACCCGGCTTCCGCCCACGTGCGCAAGGGCGCCCGCCTGGCCAAGGCCGGCGGAAAGAAGGAGCTCTCCCGCACCCAGAGCCACCACCGCATGGAGGGCCGCGACCTCGTCCGCTCCCTCACCATGGATGAGTTCGCCCACAACCCCCAGGGCCACCACCACATCCCCGAGCTGGTGAGCCTCTACGAGGACCAGAAGTTCCCCGACCACAAGTGGGGCATGGTCATCGACCTGGCGGCCTGCACGGGCTGCTCCGCCTGCGTGGTGGCCTGCCAGTCCGAGAACAACGTGCCGGTGGTGGGTCCCGAGCAGGTGGCCCGCGGCCGGGAGATGCACTGGATCCGCATCGACCGCTACTACGAGGGCGAGCTGGAGAATCCGAAGGTCGTGCACCAGCCCATGCTGTGCCAGCACTGCGACAACGCGCCCTGCGAGAACGTCTGCCCGGTGAACGCCACCAACCACAGCCCGGACGGCCTCAACCAGATGGCCTACAACCGCTGCGTGGGCACCCGCTACTGCGCCAACAACTGCCCCTACAAGGTGCGCCGCTTCAACTTCCTGGAATACACCGCCTACAAGACCGAGCCGGAGACCCTGGCCTACAACCCCGAGGTCACGGTCCGTCCCCGCGGCGTCATGGAGAAGTGCTCCTTCTGCGTGCAGCGCATCAACGATGTGAAGATCCGCGCCAAGGGCGATGGCCGCGCCATCCTCGACGGCGAGATCACCACCGCCTGCATGGCCGGCTGCCCTTCGGATGCCATCGTGTTCGGCGACCTGAAGGATCCCAAGAGCAAGGTCTCCCAGCTGGTGGCCGCCTCCCGTGCCTACCGCGTGCTGGAGGAGTTGGGCGTCAAGCCCGCCATCACCTACCTGGCCGATCTGAAGAATCCCGCCATCGAGGGAGGTCACCATGAAGCTTGATGCCGCCACGTCCGCCGGCGACATCCCGGAAGGCCTGGTTGAACCCTCGCTCTACGTGGGCAAGGTCACGCCCGGCAGCCTCGACGACCAGGTGCTGGCCTTCCCGGAGACCAGGCCCCCCAGGCAGTGGTACTTCGCCCTGGCCATCACGCTGACCGCGGCCCTCATCGGCGTCGTCTCCATCGGCTACACCTTCTACCTGGGCATCGGCGCCTGGGGCAACAGCAGCCCCGTCTTCTGGGCCTTCGACATCATCAACTTCGTGTTCTGGGTGGGCATCGGCCACGCCGGCACGCTGATCTCGGCCATCCTCTTCCTCTTCCGGAAGCGCTGGCGCAACGCCATCGCCCGGTTCGCCGAGGCCATGACGATCTTCGCGGTCATCTGCGCCGTGATCTTCCCCCTCATCCACGTGGGCCGCCCCTGGCTGGCCTACTGGCTCTTCCCCTACCCGAACCAGCGCGCGCTCTGGACCAACTTCCGGTCGCCCCTGCTCTGGGACGTCTTCGCGGTGAACACCTACTTCTCCGTGTCCCTGATGTTCTGGTACCTGGGTCTCATCCCCGACATCGCCTCCATGCGCGACCGCACCACCAGCAAGCTGCGGAAGGTCATCTACACCGTGCTGGCCATGGGCTGGCGCGGTGCCGCCACCCACTGGCAGCACTACGAGAAGGCCTACCTGCTGCTGGCGGGCCTCGCCACGGGCCTGGTGCTCTCCGTGCACTCGGTGGTGAGCTTCGACTTCGCCACCTCGGTGGTGCCCGGCTGGCACATGACCATCTTCCCGCCCTACTTCGTGGCGGGCGCCATCTTCGCCGGCTTCGCCATGGTGGTGATGGTGCTGGTGGTCGTGCGCGAGACCATGCAGCTCAAGAACCTCATCACCATGCGCCACCTGGACGTGATGAACAAGGTGATCCTCGCCATGAGCTGCATCATGGGCTACAGCTACATGATGGAGGGCTTCACGGCCTGGTACTCCATGAACGAGTTCCTCCACCACGGCTTCATGAACATCATCACCGGCACCTACGGCTGGGCCGGCTGGGTCACCATCAGCTGCAACATCCTCATCCCCCAGATCCTCTGGTTCAGGAAGGCCCGCACCAGCTACTTCTGGATGATCCTCGTGGCCATCGGCGTGACCATCGGCATGTGGTTCGAGCGCTTCGTGATCATCGTGATCTCGCTGCACCAGGACTTCCTGCCCTCCGCCTGGCGCATCTACAAGCCCACCATGGTGGATTTCGGCGTGCTCCTGGGCACCTTCGGGATCTTCTTCACCCTGGTCCTGCTCTTCGCCCGGGTGCTGCCGGTCATCGCCACCACGGAAGTGAAGGCGATCCTGCCGGACGCGCAGCCCTCTCACCATGGAGACGACCACCATGCCTGAGACGTCCTACGCCGTCCTTGGCGTCTTCGAGACGCCTGATGCCCTGATGAAGGCCATCCCCAAGGTGCGCGCCAGCAAGCTGGGCACCGTCGAGGCCTATACCCCCTACGCCATCCACGGCATCGAGGAGGCCCTCGACCTCCGCAAGTCGCCCCTGGGCGGCATGGTGCTGGTCATGGGGGTCCTGGGGGCCGTCACGGCCCTGGGCTTCCAGTACTGGATCAGCGCCATCGACTACCCGATCATCACCGGCGGCAAGGGGGCCGGCTCCTGGGAGGCCTTCATCCCCATCATGTTCGAAGTGACGGTGCTCTTCGCCACCTTCACCGCGGGCCTGGGGATGCTGTTCCTCCTGAACAAGCTGCCCTTCTTCGGCCACCCGGTGCTCTCGTCCAAGTCCATCAAGGGCATCACGCGGGACCGCTACGTCCTGGCCCTCGAGGCCGAGAGCGAGGCCTTCGACAGCACCGCCGCGGCCAAGGCCCTCCAGGCAGCCGGCGCCATCGAGGTCGAGGCCCTGCCCGCGCCGGACCGCAGCCCCTTCCTCACCAGTGACAACATCCTCCGCGCCCTCGGCGGCATCTTCGCCGCCTGTGTGGTCGCCGGACTGGCAATGTACTTCGCCACCAAGTGGTTCCCCCTGCTGGCCCCCATGAAGTACATGCAGGACCAGCCGCGCCTCAACGCCCAGAAGGCCTCCACCTTCTTCAAGGACGGCCACGGCATGCAGCAGCCCGTGGCGGGCACCGTGGCCCGGGGCCACCTGCCCACGGCCACGGGCACGCAGGAGGAGGCCGCCAGCCTGGTGAACCCCCTGCCCCGCACCCGGGAGGTCTTCGCCACCGGGCGCAAGGTCTACACCAACCGCTGCGAGGTCTGCCACGGCGCCGTCGGCAACGGCGTGGGCAGCCTGACCGCCGCCTACGGCGCCAAGCCCGCCAACCTGCAGGCCCAGCAGTTCCGGGACTACCCGGACGGCAAGATCTACTGGGCCATCGTGAACGGGAAGAATTCCATGCCCTCCCACGCCCCCTACCTTTCTGAGCCGGAGCGCTGGGCCGTGGTGCACTACGTGCGCGCCCTCCAGCGTGCCCAGAACGCCAAGGACGAGGACCTGAAGGTGGCCACCCGATGAGCCAGACCAAGCACACCTCCAACCTGCTCTGGGGCGCCGTGGCCCTGGGCGCCCTGGGCGTCCTCGGCACCTACGCCGCCGCCGGCCCCGAGCGCTTCTGGGCCAACTGGATCCTCTGGTTCGTGCTCCTCTTCACCCTGGGCCTGGGCTCGCTGTTCATCGTGGCCCTGGAGCATCTGGTCAGCGCCAAGTGGAGCGTGCCCGTGCGGCGCATCCCCGAGCGCCTGGCCACCCTGCTGATCCCCGCGGTCCCCATCGGCCTCATCGCCCTGGCGGCGGTGCCGGTGCTCTACCCCGGCGCCCGGCCCGAGGCGGCCCACCACCCGCTGCTGGCCGGCAAGGCCTTCTGGCTGAGCCTGCCCTTCTTCTCCGTGCGCACGATCCTCAGCCTCGCCCTCTGCCTGCTGGGCCTCTGGGTGCTGGTGGGCGGCTCGCTGAAGCAGGACGCCACCAAGGATCCCGCCTTCAACTTCCGGGCCCGCAAGTTCGCGCCGGCCTTCATGGCCATCTTCGCCCTGGTGATCACCCTCATCGCCTTCGACTGGCTCTCCGGCCTCACGCCCGAGTGGTACAGCGACATCTTCGGCGTCTACGTCTTCGCCGGCGCCTTCCTCAGCGGCCTGGCGGCCACGGCCCTCTGCGTCCTGCACCTCCAGGACGAAGGGCGGCTGGAGGGCGTGAAGGGCGACCACCTCTACAACCTGGGCGGGTTCCTCTTCGCCTTCACGGTGTTCTGGTCCTACATCGGCTTCGCCCAGTACATGCTCATGTGGTACGCGAACCTGCCGGACGAGGTCATCTGGTACAAGGTGCGCCTGGCCGGTTCCTGGCGGCTCATCACCCTCGCCCTGGCGGGCCTGCACTTCGTCCTGCCCTTCTTCGCCCTGGTGACCCGGGACTCGAAGAAGGACCCCCGGCGCCTGCGCCGCGTGGCCTTCCTGATGCTCGGGGCGCACGTGCTCGACATCTACTGGCTCATCTTCCCCGTCCTCGGCGCCGGTCCCCGCTTCTCCTGGCCCGAGCTCAGCTTCGCCCTCTTCTTCCTGGGCGGGATCCTCCTGTGGATCCGTGGCGCCATGCAGAAGGGCGAGGACATGCCGGTCGGCGATCCCTTCCTCCGCGAGGGCCTGGAGTTCCGCCTATGAAGATCCAAGACTACCTCTCCCCCGAGGAGCTGAAGCGCCTGCTCTCCGCCCTGCTGGTGGTGATCTGCTTCATCTTCATCGCCGCGTTCTTCGGCTTCACCGTGCTGCCGGGCCTGCGCTACCAGGCCCACACGGCCACCACCGGGACTCCCGTGAAGGCCGTGCAGGGCGAGACCGGCTGGCTGGATCCCACGGACTACCCCGCCCAGGCCAGCCAGACCATCCCGCCCATCGATCCCAAGACGGTGATGACGCCCAACCCCGCCCTCATGGCCCGGGGCAAGGCGATCTACGCCCAGACCTGCGCCACCTGTCACGGCCCGGACGGCAAGGGCGACGGCCCCGGGGGCACCGGCCTCACCCCCAAGCCCCGGAACTTCGCCCTGAACGCGGGCTGGAAGAACGGCACCCGCGTCGAGGACATCTACAAGACCCTCAACGAGGGCATCAAGGGCAGCTCCATGGTGTCCTACAACGACCTCTCCAAGAAGGACCGCATGGCCCTGGTCCATGTGGTGCAGTCTCTGGGCGCCTTCGATCACGGCGCCAGCGATCCCAAGGCCATCGCGGCCATGGAGCAGCTCTTCGCCAGCGCCGGCGAGGTGATCCCCAACCGCATCCCCGTCGCCCGCGCCGTCGACCTCCTCTGCCGCGAGTACGCCGAGAGCCATCCCCATCCTCAGCCCCAGCCCCGGACGGAGGCCCGGCCATGAACCTCCGCCCCGCCCTTGCAGTCGCCGTCTTCACCGCGGCCCTCCTGTGCGCCCCCGCCCAGGCCGAGGCCCCCAAGCCGCCCCCGGTCCCCGCTCCCGCGCCCGTCGAAGGCCCGGCCACGCCCTCCTTCACCCCGCAGGAAGTGGGCATCGACGAGAAGCTCGGCACCACCCTGCCCCTGGACCTGGTCCTGAAGGCCGAGGACGGCACGCCCGTCACCCTGCGCCAGCTCATCGACAAGCCCACCATCCTGACCCTCAACTACTTCCGCTGCGCGGGCATCTGCACGCCCCAGCTCAACGGCGTGGTCGAGGTGCTCAACCGCACCCAGGCCGCCCCCGGCCAGGACTTCCAGGTCATCACGATCAGCTTCGACGAGCGGGACGAGCCCGAAGTCGCCGCCCAGAAGCGCACCAACTACCTGGGCGAGCTCACCCGGCCCTTCCCCCCGGCCGCCTGGCGCTTCCTCACCGGCCCCGGCGCCACCACCCGGGCCGTGGCGGATGCCGTCGGGTTCAAATACAAGAAGGTCGGCGAGGACTTCGTCCACGCCGCCGCCATCATCTTCATCAGCCCCCAGGGCAAGGTGACGCGGTACATGTACGGGGTGACCTACCTGCCCGCCGACCTCCAGCTGGCCGCCCAGGAGGCCGCCCGCGGCGAGGCCCAGCCCACCATCAACAAGTTCCTGAAGTTCTGCTTCAGCTATGACCCCGCGGGACGCAAGTACGTCCTGAACACCACGAGCGTCGGCGCCACCGTGATCATCCTGGCGGCCCTGGTCTTCGTGGTGACCCTTGTCCGCCGGGGTCGCAAGTCCAAGTCCGAGGAGGCCGAATGACCACCCACGCTGCCACCGCACAGCCCAGCTACCTGGTGGACACCGGCAAGCGCAAGGGCCTCCTGGCCTGGCTGACCACCACCGACCACAAGCGCATCGGCGTGCTCTACCTCTATTCGATGATCAGCTTCTTCCTCATCGCCATGGGCGTCGGCTTCGTCATGCGCCTGGTGCAGCTGACCACCTTCCAGAAGCTCATCACCGCCCAGACCTACAACGCCCTGTTCACGCTGCACGGCGTGATCATGATCTTCCTGTTCGTCATCCCGGGCCTGCCCGCCGTCTTCGGCAACTTCTTCCTGCCGATCCTCATCGGCGCGAAGGATGTGGCCTTCCCCCGCCTGAACCTGGCCTCCTGGTACTTCTTCATGGCGGGCGCCATCCTCGCCGTCCTGTCGCTCTTCACCGGCGGCGGCGCCCCGGATACCGGCTGGTCCTTCTACGCCCCCTTCAGCCTGAAGACGGGCACCAACGTGAGCCTGGCGGTCTTCGCGGCCTTCATCCTGGGCTTCTCGTCCATGCTGACGGGCATCAACTTCATCACCACCATCCACCGCCTGCGGGCGCCGGGCATGAAGTGGTTCCGCATGCCCCTCATGTGCTGGGCGCTCTACTCCACCTCGTGGATCCAGCTGCTGGCCACCCCCATCGTGGCCATCACGCTGGTGCTGGTGATCCTCGAGCGCTTCTTCGGCATCGGCATCTTCGATCCCGCCAAGGGCGGTGATCCCCTGCTCTACCAGCACCTGTTCTGGATCTACTCGCACCCGGCCGTCTACATCATGATCCTGCCGGCCATGGGCGCCATCACCGAGATCATCCCCACCTTCTCCAAGCGCACGATCTTCGGCTACAAGGCCATCGCGTTCTCCAGCATGGCCATCGCCGGTGTGGGCAGCCTGGTGTGGGCGCACCACATGTTCACGTCCGGCATGAGCAACCTGGCCACCATGCTGTTCTCGCTGCTGACGATGATCGTGGCGGTGCCCAGCGCCATCAAGGTCTTCAACTGGGTGGGCACCCTCTACAAGGGCAGCATCGACTTCCAGCCGCCCCTGCTCTTCGCCCTGACCTTCATCTTCCTCTTCGCCATCGGCGGCCTCACGGGTGTCATGCAGGGGGCCCTGGCCATCAACGTCCACATCCACGACACCTACTTCATCGTGGGCCACTTCCACTACGTGATGTTCGGCGGCACCGGCATGGGGTTCTTCGCGGCCCTGCTCTACTGGTTCCCCAAGATGTTCGGGCGGATGTACTCCAAGAAGGCCATCTACGTTTCCTGGTTCCCCATGTTCATCGGCTTCAACATGCTCTACTTCGGCATGCTGATCCTCGGCATGATGGGCATGCCCCGCCGCTACTATGTCCACCTGCCCCAGTTCCACACCATGCACGTCGTGGCCACCGTGGGCAGCTGGCTGCTGGTGCTGGGCCTCCTGATCTACTTCGGGACGCTGCTCTACGCCATCTTCAAGGGCGAGAAGGCCGAGGACAACCCCTGGGGCGGCGTGACGCTGGAGTGGACCATCGCCAGCCCGCCCATCCAGGAGAACTTCGAGACGATCCCCACCATCACCCACGGCCCCTACGAGTTCGAGCAGGAGTCCAAATGAGCGAGCACGTCCACCGCGACGACTTCGGCGCCCGGCTCGGCATGTGGCTGTTCCTGGTGACGGAGATCGTCCTCTTCGGCGGCCTCTTCATCGGCTATTCGTACATGCGGTACAAGTACCCCATGGAGTTCCACCACGGCGGCGCCGAGCTGAACGCCACCCTGGGCGTCATCAACACCCTGGTGCTGCTCACCAGCAGCCTCACGGTGGTGCTCGCCATCGTGGCCGTCCAGCGGGCCGAGAAGAAGCGGGCCATGGCCTTCCTCGGCACCACCCTGGTCCTCGGGCTCACCTTCCTGGTGATCAAGTCCTTCGAGTGGGCCGCCAAGTTCCACCACGGCCTCTATCCGAACTCCGCCCACCTGGCCACGCTGCCCCCGGGGGAGCAGGTCTTCTTCGGCCTCTACTTCACCATGACCGGGCTGCACGGCCTCCACGTCATCGCCGGGCTCTCGGTCCTGGGCGTCATGCTCTGGTGGGTGGCCACGGACCGCATCCGCCAGGACCGCTACGTGCACCTGGAGAACGGCGGCCTCTACTGGCACCTGGTGGACGTGATCTGGATCTTCCTCCTCCCGCTGTTCTACCTGGCCGCGTAGGGGCATGACCATGAGCGAACACGCGCACTCCGCCGACCTCAACACCGTCCCGCAGCCCGAGCACCCGGACGAACACCCGGGCTACGGCACCTTCATCAAGGTCTGGGTGGCCCTGCTGGTCCTCACCGCCTGTCTGGTGGGCATGAGCCACGTCAGCCAGACCTACGCCGTCTGGGGCCTGCTCACGCTGACCCCCCTCAAGGCCGGCCTGGTCTTCTACTTCTTCATGCACCTGAAATACGAGGGACCGCTGCTCAAGATCGTGGTCCTGGTCACCCTGGGCACGCTGCTGATCTTCTTCGCCCTGCTCTTCTCCGACGTCGCTTTCCACTGAGGCACCCATGGACTGGATGAATCAAGCCGCCCTTTCGGCCCAGAAGTCCGATGCGGTCTTCTTCTACGTGTTCGGCCTCTCCGTCGCGTTCCTCATCTTCATCACGGCGCTGATGATTTATTTCGTGGTGCGCTACAGCAAGAAGCGCCACCCGGTCGCCGAGCAGATCGAGGGCCACCTGGGCCTCGAGATCCTGTGGACCAGCATCCCCCTCGTGCTGTTCCTGTCGATCTTCTACTACGGCTGGACCAACTACGAGTACATGCGCCAGGCCCCCCGGGACGCCATGGTCGTGAACGTCACCGCCCGCCAGTGGAGCTGGTCCTTCGAATACCCCAACGGCAAGAAGAGCAAGGTCCTCTTCGCCCCCATCAACAAGCCCATGAAGATGGACGTCCACAGCGCCGACGTGGTGCACGGGTTCTTCATCCCCTCGTTCCGCCTGAAGATCGACGCCGTGCCCGCCCGCACCAACACCACCTGGTTCCAGGCCACCAAGCTGGGCTCGTACGACATCGAGTGCACGGTCATCTGCGGCGTGGACCACAGCCTGATGCTGAGCAAGGTCATCGTGGTGCCCGAGGACGAGTTCAAGGCCTGGTACTTCGGCGGCGAGGATGCGCCTGAGCCCGGCAAGGCCATTCGCACGACCGCGGCCCACCCCGACCTGAAGGACCTGCCCCCAGGCCTCGCCGTGCTGACCGCCAAGGGCTGCCTCGCCTGCCACTCCGTGGACGGCAAGCCCAAGGTGGGCCCCACGCTCAAGGCCCTCTTCGGCCGGCAGCAGGAGGTCCTCGTGGCCGGCACCATGCGCGCCGTCACCGTGGACGAGCCCTACCTGCGCCGGGCCATCACCAACCCCATGGACCAGGTGGTGCGCGGCTACCCGCCCGCCATGCCCCAGACGCCGATGACGGAGCAGGAACTCAACGAGGTCGTGCGCTATATAAAGACGTTGAACTAGGAGCATCCTCTTGAGCGTGGCCGCCCTCCCCCTGTCCAAGCCCAGCCCGGTCTCCACCTTCCTGGAGCTGACCAAGCTGCGCATCTCCGGGGCTTCCACCTTCACGGCGGCGGCGGGCTATGTGGCCTTCCTGCGCGGGGCGGATGCCGGGCTGATCACGACCCTCATCGGCATCCTGCTCCTGGCCATGGGCTCCAGCGCCCTCAATGAGGTGCAGGAGCGGCGCTACGACGCCATGATGCCCCGCACCGCCAGCCGGCCCATCCCCCACGGCGACATCTCCGCGGGCCGGGCCGCCCTCGTGGCGGTGATCCTGGCCGTGTCCGGCTTCCTGGTCCTGCTGACGGCCCACAACCTCACCTCCGCCCTGCTGGGGGCCCTGGCCCTGGGCTGGTACAACGGCTTCTACACGCCCCTGAAGCGCATCAGCGCCTTCGCCGTGGTGCCGGGCTCGCTCATCGGGGCCCTGCCCCCGGCCATCGGCTGGACCGCCGCGGGCGGCAGCGTGGCGCATCCCTCCGTCCTGGCCCTGGCCTTCGTCTTCTTCATCTGGCAGGTGCCGCACTTCTGGCTGCTGGTGGGCCTCCACGCCGAGGGCTACGAGAAGGCGGGCTTCCCCACGCTGGTCTCGGTCTTCGGCCGGCCGCGCCTGTCGCGCCTCACGTTCACCTGGACCTGCGGCACCGCCGCCGCCTGCGGCCTGCTGCCGCTGTTCCGGGTGCTGGTGTCCTGGCCGGCGGAGATCATGCTGGGCCTCGGCGCTGCCTGGCTCATCGCCGGCTCCCTGCCGCTGCTGAAGGAGGGCCAGGACGCCCCCCTCTACCGCCGCGTCTTCATGAACATCAACCTCTTCGCCCTGGTCCTCACCGCCGCCGTCATCCTGGATCCCTTCTTCAGCCGCTGACCTTCAAGACTTGGACAGGATTAACAGGATTAAAAGATGGATTAACAAGATTCAAGATCATATTAATTAAAAAATTGTTCCATTTTTTCTTTAATTTTGATCTTTAATCCTGTTCATCCTTAATAATCCTGTTAATCCTGTCTCCGCTTCTTGGCCTGCGGTACACTTCCCGCCATGCCTCCTCGTCCCGCTGAACCCGCGCGAAAGCCGCATCCGTGGATGTGACGCGCTTCCTCGGGACGCACCGGTACACCTGGCTCATGGACCTGGGCCAGGGGCCGGGCTGCACCTTCCAGCTGCTGCGGCGGGAGCTCGACGGCGCCCGCTTCCTCGCCCAGCTCTGGTCGCCCCTCCCCCCGGACCGCGAGCTCGACCAGCTGCGCGACACCTTCCTCGCCCGCTTCCTCGACGCCGATCCCCTCGATCCGGTCATCGGCCACTTCGGCTTCGATGGCGAGCAGGCCTGGCACCTCCAGGCCCTCCAGGGCACCCCCCTCGCCCGCCTCTGGCCCGGCTGGGGGCCCGCCCAGCGCCAGGCCCTGGCCGCCCACTTGGCCCAGCAGCTGGAGCGCGACCTCCATCCCCGCTTCCTCCATCCCGAGGCCCTCACCTTCCGCCCCGGCCTCACCCAGATCCCCCGGACCCTCGGCGACGCCCCCTGGGGCCTGCCCGCGCTCACGGCCCTCCTGCCCGCCACCGTGCCCACGCCCGCCCTGGCCGAGGACCTGCCCTGGACCCACGCCCGGGACCTGTCCGAGCTCATCGCGCGGCCCCTCCGGGGACGGGTCCAGGAGCTGCCCTACCTCAAGTCCCTCATGCTGGGCCTCAACGCGCCCATCCCCATGGAGCGCATCGTCCTCCTCCAGGGCGAAGAGGGCGTCGGCAAGGCCCACCTGGCCGCCTGGGCCTGCGCCGTGGCCGAGGGCGAAGGCATCTGGGTGCACCATCTGGAGGCCTCCACGGAGGAACCCGCGGGGCGCTTCCTGGGTCGGCTGCTGGAGGCCCTGCTCGCGGGCAGCGAGGCGGACCTCTACGCCCAGCGCCCCGAGGCCGCCCGGGCCCTGTCCCTGCGGATGCAGGCCTTCGCCTTCCTCACCGGCGGACGCCACCTGAACCGCCAGGAGGCCGGCCCCGAGCCCGAGGAAGTGAAGGCCGCCCTCGAGGCCCTGGACTTCGCCCGCCTCCTGCACCCCCGCCTCATCCACCTCTCGGACCTGGAGCGCGCCACCCCCGAGGTGCTGGCCCTGGTGCGCGAGCTGGTCCACCGCTCGGAGCTGCCCTGGCTGCTCTCCCTCACCACCGGGGCCCAGGGCGCCGGGCTGAAGCCCCTCATTGCCGATCTGCGCCAGGAGGCCACTGCCGCCCTGGTGGGCGTCAACCGCCTGGAGGACGAGGATCTCAGCCACATCCTGGACGACCTGCTGGGCCGCCACGCCCTGCCCGCGACCTACGTGACCGACCTGCTCACCCAGAGCCTCGGCAACCCCGGCCTGCTGCGGAACGTCCTGGAGCTGGCCCAGCAGGAGGGCGCCCTGGCCTGGGAGCAGGACCGCTGGACCCTCACGCCCGGCCGGCCCACCACCCTGAAGGCCGAAGCCGACCTGGTGCAGCAGGTCTTCCTGGGCCGCCTCCAGCGCCTGACGCCCGCGGCGGCCACCCTGGTGCGCCTGCTGGCCCTGGCCGAGCGGCCCATGCCTTCCGGCTCCCTCGGCCGCCTGCTGGGCCTCGCGGGCGATGCGCTGGAGGACGCGCAGCAGGGCGCCCTGGGCTCGCGGCTGATCCAGCTGCAGGGCGGCCAGGCCCTCATCCCCGATCCCCGCTGGCGGGAGCTGGTGCTGGCCCACACGCCCCAGGCCGAGCTCAAGCGGCTGGCCCGGGCCCTCCTGGCCGTCATCCAGGAACAGGGCGGCCCCGTGGCCCACTCGGTCACGCTCCAGGCCCTGGCCTCGGACGAGGCCACCGCCCTGGCCACCGTGCTGGAGGCCCTCGACCACCACCCGCCCGCGCCGCCCCAGGAGGCCCAGCGCATGGTGGAGCAGGCCCTCCAGCTCCAGCCCCGCCCCTGGGACGAGGCCCGCCTGCACGAGCACCTGGCGGATGCCTGGGCCGCGGGCTCCCAGGCGCCCCCCACCGAAGGGGAAGGCTCCGCCCACTCCGTCGCGGAGCGCGCCCTCGTGGCCCTCGAGCACGCGCTCGAGGCCCTGGGCCGGGCCGCCTTCCACGAGGGCATCCGCCTGGCCGAGGCCCGGGTGCTGCGGAAGCGGGCCATGCTCCTGCTCCAGCTTCGCCGCCCCGCCGAGGCGCAGGAGCCGGTCATGGCCGCCGCCGAGCGCCTGAAGGACCACCCCCTGCACCCCGAGCAGCCCCGGCTGCGGCTGGCCCTGGGCCAGCTCCACCTGCTCCAGGGCCACCTGACCAAGGGCATCCGCGCCCTGGAGGAGGGCCTGCATCCCCAGGGAGGCCGGCCCCAGCCCCAGGACCAGGCGGCCCTGCTCACGGCCCTGGGCCGGGCCCTGGCCGCCCAGGGGCAGTTCCAGCGCGCGGCGGACCTGCTGGAATCCGCCCGGCGCCTGCTCGAGCACGGCCAGGATTTCCGCGGCCTGGTGCCGGCCCAGATCGCCCTGGCCCAGGTGCGCCTCGGCCAGGGCCAGGCCGAGCCCTGCATCGCCCTGCTGCAGGAGGCCCTGCAGACCGCCCGCATGCAGGGCGACCTGGGCCTCCAGTGCCAGTGCCACCTGGCCCTCGGCACCGTGCGCAGCCTCCAGCAGTTCCTAGCCCCCGCCATCACCCACCTGGACCGCGCCCTGGGCCAGGCCCAGCGCCTGGGGGATGCCGCCCAGGTGGCCATGATCCAGATCTGGCGGGCCCGCACCTTCGCCGCCATGGGCGATCCGGTGGCGGCAGACCACGCGCAGTTCCAGGCCGTGGGCGCCAGCCGGACGCTCCTGGCGCCGGAGGAGCAGGGCGACCACACCATGCTGCAGGGCGAGGTGGCCCGATTCCGCGGGGCCTGGCGGGACGCGGCCCGGCTCCTCAAGGCCGCCGCGGACCAGTTCGAGGCCTCGGGCATGCTCTGGCGCCATCGCCTGGCCCAGCTCCGCCTGGCCCAGGCCCTGGCGCGGGAGTCCCAGCGCGCCCGGCAGGAGGCGCCGGAGCAGGGCTGGGCCATCCTCGAGAACCTGAAGGGCCCGGTGGAGGGCGCCGGCTCCCGCTGGCTGGATCTGGAATGGCACCGGGCCCACGCGCTGCTGCTGTCCACGGTGCCGCCCACGGAGGCCGTGGCGGAGGAGGCGCTGCACGCCTGGAGCGAGGTGTTGGCCGCCGGCAGGGACCTGCAGTTCCCGGCCCAGGTGGTGGAGGCCAGCACCGAGGGGGCGCAGCTCCTGCTCCAGCGCGGCGAGAAGCTGGGCGCCAAGGCCCGCCTGCAGGACGCCTTCCCCAGCTTCCAGGAGCTCTGGTCCCGCCTGCCCGAAAGCCAGGGCACGGCCTTCCTGGGCCGGGAGGACCTGCACCGCTTCCGCCAGACCGTCGAAGCCGCCGGCCTCCGCTGGGTCCTTCCCGACCGCGCCGACCCCCTCCAGGACTGGACCCCCACCCAGATGAACCTCCCGGCCGTGCCCGAAGGCGAGTGAGATGCCTTCTGGCAGCTCAAAAGCTAAAGATTTTTAGCCACCGATTTCAGTGATTTCAGTGATGAAAAGCAGGTCCCGTCCCCAGCGCAGCATGGGCTCTGGGAGGGTGCCAGGGCCGCGCCCTTTTGGGGGTGCGCGGCCCTGGCACCCTCCCAGACTTCCGGCGCAGCCGGAAGCCGCCTGCGGCGGGCCCATGCGGAACCCATCCGAGCCTCAATCAGCGCAATCAGCGAAATCGGTGGCGAAAAAAGGCTTTGGCTTTTGAGGTGCACAAAATCACTGGCGGAAGGGGCGCCACTCAGGCCCCTTTCAGCAGGTCCCAATCACGTTTCACATGCCAGGCTGTGGCGAACGAACCATAGGTGAGGCGAGCCAGCGCCGATGCCGTCAAGTCCGGATCCTGGTCCAGGGCAGCCCACATGTCGGCCCGGTACGAGGGCCCCAGCTCGATGCGACGGCGAAAGGCCGCATGCCGGTGGGCCAGTTCCCTGGGGGTCAGCACATCGCCTTTGCGTTCCCGGAGGATCCCCGCCGGGACGCGGAGGGGGCCGCCTTCGAAGCGGGTGTCCTCGCCAGCCCGACGAAGATGGAACTCCATTCCCGTGGCCAGCAGATCGAGGCGCGGCCCTTCGTACGCCTTCGCCATCCGAGCCAGGCGCCGGTCCTTCCCCAGCCAATGGGCCACCGCGCTCCAGAAGGCCCGAACCCTGCCACTGGCATGCTGGTCCACCAAGACGGTCAGGCGGTCTGCATTGACCCACGCGGAATGAATCTCCAGCCATGTCATGAGCACCGACAGCACACGGAAGTCTGTCCGTTCCATCCCCTCTATGGAGGCAGCAAGCAGTGTATCTTCAATGTTTGGGTTCGCAATTTCCTCCGCGGCAAAGGCCATCCCGATCCCCACCAGGGCCGCGGTCAGCCTCTCGCCTTCGAGGGGCAGAGCGGGGGCCAGCTGCCGCCTAAACCCCATGACCCAGCCTCGTGGCCAAGTCCGATAGCGTGGCTCGCACGTGGGCGGGCCACTCAGGATTGAGGTCCTGCCGGACAACCCAGGCTTCGGCCACGGCCAGTTCAGAGGCATCGGGGGCCAGCGCCAGACAGTCGCCCAGATCCAGGCCTCGATCACACAACGCCCAGAGTTTGACCAGGAGCAGCTCGGGCCGCCCCAGGGACCAGAGCCGAATCGCCTGGCCTTGGTAGATGCCCTGAAGGCGGGTCCGCCACCCATCGGGCAGCAGCGGCCCCAGGGAAGCCGGACCGTTGTTCAGCCAGTCGTCCCGCAGGATTTCTCCTTGCCCACGAAGGTCGGCGGCAAAAGCCATGGCTGCCGAACGCATGGAGGCTGAGAGTTCCGGCTCGATGAGATCGCAGTCTCGTGTTTCACGCTGGATGATCCCCAGGAGGGCCAAGGCCGCCCCGCCCGTGGCGATGGCCTCCAGGCTCAGCCCCCGGCTCACCAAGTAGGCGTCAAAGCGGGGAATGATTCGGATGGGTTGCACGGTGCCCCTTGGAAAGGCTTGGTATCAATATAACAGATACCTTGATTCACGCCAGGCCATGGCTCGGGCCATGGGACGGCCACTCGGGCCGGTCGTGCTGCCTCTTTTTTTTGTGCTGACTGGAACCGCTGATGCGCGAGCCATCACCCGCCGGCGGGCACGGGAACTGAGAAAGGTCTGTTTGCCACCGATTTCGCCGATTACGTTGATTGCGCCTCGGATGCTTCCCGCATGGGCCCGCCGGAGGCGGCTTCCGGCTGCGCCGGAAGTCATGGAGGGGTGGCGGGGCCGCGCCCCCCAAAAGGCGCGGCTCCGCCACCCCTCCATGGAGCCCATGCTGCGCTGGGGACAGCCCCTCTTTCATCACTGAAATCACTGAAATCAGTGGCTAAAACATCTTTCGGCTTTTGAGCGTCTGCGGACGGAGATCACCGGCTACGCTGGCTTCCAAATTCCAGACTCGGAGACAGGTGATGCAGGACAACGATCCCATGACGGAGCGGATCATCGGCTGCGCCTTCAAGGTGGCCAACGCCCTCGGCCACGGCTTCCTGGAGAAGGTCTACGAGAACGCCCTGGCGCACGAGCTGCGCAAGGCAGGGCTGGAAGTGGCCCAGCAGCATGGCCTGGAGGTCCACTACGACGGCGTGCTGGTGGGCGAGTTCGTGGTGGATCTGCTCGTGGAGGGCCGGGTACTCGTCGAACTGAAGGCGGTGGCGGGGATCCTCGACGTCCACGTGGCCCAGAGCCTCAACTACCTCAAGGCCAGCGGAAGGCCCCTCTGCCTGCTCTTCAACTTCGGGCCGAGCCTCCAGGTCCGGCGCCTGGTGCCCGGAAAGCAAAAACCAGCCACCGATGCACGGTGATGGCGGTGATGGGGTCGCGGTGGCTTCGCTCATGGGCCCGCGGGAGGCCTGTTGCCGATCAGGAGATCCAGTCGGCTTCCGGCGAAAGGCTTTTTTGCCACTGATTTCGGTGATGACGGTGATTGCGCCTCGGATGCTTCCCGCATGGGCCCGCCGGAGGCGGCTTCCGGCTGGGCCGGAAGTCATGGAGGGGTGGCGGGGCCGTGCCCCCCAAAAGGCGCGGCTCCGCCACCCCTCCATGGAGCCCATGCTGCGCTGGGGACAGCCCCTCTTTCATCACTGAAATCACTGCAATCGGTGGCGAAAAAAGCTTTGCCTCGGTTGCCTCTCGGCCCTTCCCGGGAATCCTGTCCATCCGATCCCGGCTTTTTGGTGGTTTCATGGAGGCCCACGGCTTCGACCTTCCAGCGGAGACCCCATGAGCCACCTGCCTGCGGACGCGCGCCCCCGCGTCACCCTTCCCCAGCTGCACGCCTGGCACCACGCAGGCCGGAAGCTCGTGATGACCACGGCCTACGACGCCGTGACCGCCCGCATCGCGGACGCCGCCGGGGTGGACATCATCCTCGTGGGCGACAGCGTGGGGAACGTGTGCCTGGGCTTCGAGAACACCCTGCCCGTCAGCATGGCCATGATGAACCACCACCTGGAGGCCGTGGCCCGCACCCAGCCCACGG
>Ga0255338_1001150_pt1 | contig 55218 bp, 52 predicted proteins | sample MeOH1_35cm_T4_19_FD_203715 | JGI IMG/M metagenome (GOLD analysis project Ga0255338, IMG submission 203715) | Sandy soil microbial communities from University of British Columbia, Vancouver, Canada - MeOH1_35cm_T4_195 | ecosystem: Engineered > Artificial ecosystem > Sand microcosm > Unclassified ... | reverse complement strand
ATCGATTCCAGGCGTCGTACGAAAATCTGCGGTGACAACACGGTAGGCCGGCCTATCTCGACAATATGCCCTATCTTTTTCTTGCCCTGGCCATCGTATCGGAAGTCACGGCCACTTCCTTCATGAAGCTGTCCGATGGCTTCACCCGCCCGATACCGTCGATCGTGACCGCGATCGGCTACGCCTTGGCATTCTATTTTCTGTCGCTGACATTGCGGACGATCCCGACCGGCGTTGCCTATGCCCTTTGGTCGGGGGCGGGCATCGTGCTGATCACCGGGATCGCCTGGATTTTCCAGGGCCAGAAGCTCGACGCCGCCGCCCTTGTCGGGATGGGGTTCATCCTGGCCGGCGTGATCATCATGAACGGCTTTTCCAACACTGCCCCGCATTAGGCGAAGGATTGCGGTGACGGAAATCGTTTCGACTGCGATCCGGTGTGATCGCGGCAGCAAGCCACGATGACCTAAGTAATGTTACGTATGCGTATCCATTACTTCGGAAAATCATGCTTTGCGCCGTCGGACTCAAGCTTTGTTAATCGTGTCGGGATATCGCAGGGTCTATGGGTTCATCAGTCTTCTTCTCAAGTCGGCTTTCGCCAAGCCTCAAGAAAGACCTTCAAGCAGAGCAGTTTCAGATCCTGAAGACCCAGATTCCGCTGCTCTATGCGGTCCTTACGGTCAACACCTGCATTCTCGCCTCGTCGATCCAAGGCCTCGTGCCGGCAAGTCTCTCGCTTGCCGCGCCAGCGGTTTTCCTGTCGCTGATCGTCCTTCGGGTGACGGTGTGGTTGGTCAGGGGCAAGATCAGCCCCGATGCGGCGCAGGTGAGTCGTTACCTGACGGGCACGACGACCGTCGCCTCCGTCGTGGCGGCGGGACTGGGCCTGTGGAGTATCATATTGCTCAACTCGGGGGTCGGCACCCGGCCGTTCGTGGCGATGTTCATCGCGCTCGGGTCGGTCGCCTGCGCCTTCTGCCTTGCCAGCCTGCCCCGCGCCGCCTTCGCGACCATCCTGTTTGCGACCACCCCCGTAATCATCGCGCTGCTGATCGCGGGCGATCACGAGCAATTCACCACGGGGTTGAACCTGTTGCTGATCTTCGGGTTGATCCTGCGGCTGGTCAGTCATCATTATCATCATCTCGTCGACCAGGTGATCCTGCATTCCAAGGTTCGTGTGCTGGCCTATACCGATCATCTGACGGGCCTGCCGAACCGCGCGCTGTTCGCCGAGCGCCTCCAGTCCTCGCTGAAGGAAGCGGGGGCGGCGGGCGCGCATGTCGGCCTGATCATTCTCGACGTCGATCATTTCAAGACCGTCAACGATTCCATGGGCCACGCCGCCGGGGATGCCCTGCTGAAGGAGATCGGGGCGCGCCTGCGCCGCAGTGCGCCTGCCGGGGCCACGGTCGCGCGGCTCGGTGGTGACGAGTTCGCGATCATCCTGCCCGGCCTGAGCGCGGCGGAAGCCAATCTGGAGACCGTCCGGGCTGCCTTGAAGGACCTGGAGATGCCGATCCCGTTCGACGAGCAGATCCTCGATGCGCATGTCAGCGCGGGGGCCGCGATGTGGCCGACGGACAGTGCGGATGCCGACGATCTGCTCAAGAGCGCTGATCTTGCCCTTTACGCCGCCAAGGCAGTCGGGGGTGGCGCAATCCGGGGCTTCCGCACCGCGATGCGCGAAAATGTCCGCCGCAAGACGACCATGCTGTCGGAAGCGCGGGGCGCACTGAACGACGATCGCATCGTCCCCTTCTATCAGCCCAAGGTGCGGCTGGCGACGGGCGAGGTGGTCGGGTTCGAGGCGCTGCTGCGATGGCATCATCCGCTCAACGGGCTGCAATATCCGCGGTCGATCGGCGCCGCGCTCGAGGACAAGGAGCTTGCCGCGCACCTCACCGATCGGATGATGGACAGCGTGTTTGCCGATATGCGCGGCTGGCTGCAGTCGGGCGTGCCGTTCGGCAAGATCGCGATCAACGGCGCGGCAGCCGATTTCTTTCGCGGCGAGCTGGCCGAACGCGTGCTCGAGCGGCTCGATCGCTTCGGCATCCCGCCCGAGCGTCTCGAACTGGAAGTCACCGAATCCGTCTTTTTCGGTCGCCGCGCGGAGAGCGTGGAGCGGACGCTCAACGCGCTCAACCGCGCCGGGGTGACGATCGCGCTCGACGATTTCGGTACCGGCTACGCCTCGCTCACCCATCTCAAGCAATTCCCGGTCGACGTGCTGAAGATCGACCGGTCGTTCGTCTCGAAACTGACCGACAATGACGGGGAAGAGGATGCCGTGATCGTCGGCGCGGTGCTCAACCTCGCGCATAATCTGGGGATCGTCACCGTTGCCGAAGGAATCGAGACGATCGCCCAGCGCAATTATCTTCGGCGCAAGGGGTGCGATCTCGGGCAGGGATATCTGTTCAGTCGCGCGGTGGCGGCAAGCCGGGTGCCGGGGCTGGTCAGCCGGCGTTTCCTGATCGATGCGGGAGGCGAGGTGCTGCAGGCGAAGGCCTGACGGGCAGGTCCGGCCGGCGACCTGCCGAGGACGGCAATCACGCCGCGAGTTGAGCCCATTCCAGCCCGAACCGTGCGAGATATTTCCGCAGCCGGTCCGCGTCGTTCGATGAGGTCCGCCGCGCCCGCGATGCCGCGAACAGCGCCCTTCCGGCTTCCGACAGCGAGCGGCTCCGTCGGCACACCGAGACGACATGGGCGAGCTGCACGCGGTCGAACGGGTCGAGTTCGTCCAGCGCCCCGTCATCGAGCAAGGCCTCCAGCCCGTCGTCTACCGCCGCGCTTTCCGACGCCCAAAGCCGGGTGAGGCGTGCGATTTCGGCTTCGGCGCACGCGCTGTCGATCCGGCCCTTGGGAGAGAAGGTCGCCATGCGTGTGACGCTCGCCGCGAGATCGCGGAAATTGCCGGCCCAGCGCCCGCCCGCGCCCGTCGCGAAGGCAAGATAGCGCTCGCGCGCTTCCTTGTTGAAGGTCACGCGCGCGCCCTCGCGTTCGGCGAAACGGTCGAGCTCGTAATCGAGATTGGGCTCGATATCCTCGCGACGGTCAGCCAACCCGGGAAGCGCGAAGGTCCACAGGTTGAGCCGCGCATAGAGGTCGTCGCGGAAACGCCCTTCCGCCACGGCGCGACCGAGATCGCGGTTGGTGCCGGCGATCAGCTGGAAGTCGGACGCTGCCTCCTTGTCGGCGCCGACGGGAAGGAAGCGCTTGTCCTCGATCGCGCGCAGGATCATCGCCTGCTCGTCGAGGCCGAGCTCGCCGATCTCGTCGAGGAACAGCATGCCGGTGTCGGCGGTGCGCAACAGACCGGGGCGATCGGCGGCCGCGCCGGTGAAGGCGCCGCGCTTGTGGCCGAACAGGGCGGACATCGCGCCGTCCCCCTTCAGGGTCGCGCAGTTCACCTCGACGAACGGGCCGACAACCTGATGCTTGACGCGCTTCAGCTCATAGATGCGCCGCGCGAGCTGGCTCTTGCCGGCGCCCGTGGGGCCGATCAGCAGCACCGGCGCGCGGCTGCGCACCGCGACCTGCTCGATCTCGTCGATCAGGTGGTTGAAGGCCGCGTTCCTGGTATCGATGCCCGATTTCAGGAAGGACGTGCTCTCGGCGCTGTCGGCAGCGAAGCGGGTGGCAATGCTGTCGTAGCGCGAGAGATCGAGGTCGATGATGTTCCAGCTGCCGGGCGCACCGGTCGGCATGCCGCGCTGGGGCTGGGTCTGGAGCAGGCGGCCGGGGAGGTAATGCGCCTCGGTCAGCAGGAAGAGGCAGATCTGCGCGACATGGGTGCCGGTGGTGATGTGGACGAGATAGTCCTCTGCCTCGGGATCGAACGGATAGCTTCGGGTGAAGTCCAGAAGCTTGCCATAGACCTCCTCGAAATCCCACGGATCATTCAGATCGAGCACGCGCTTGTCGACGGTCGTCTCGGGCGAGACGCTGGCGATGTCCTCGGCGATATAATCGGCGAGGCGCCGGTGCGCGCTGCCATGGAGCATCACGAAGCGATCGACGCGCAGATCCTCGTGCATGGTGAGGCCGACCGACGGCCGCCACTTGCTCCAGCGCGAGGGGCCGAACTTGCTGGCGTCGAGGGTGGAGCCGAGGAATCCGATGACGGTGAGTGGCTTCATCGCGATACGCTAGGATAAACTCGTATCTCTGTCGATATCGTTTCGCTGCGTGCGCGGGGTTCGCATCCGTGCGCCTACCTGCTAAATTTCAACATTTTTCAGGTGTTATCATATGCTTATGGAATTTTTCATCGCGCTCCCGCCACTCTGGCACGCGCTCTGCAATATCCAACATGTCCAGCCGGTTCGTCGAACATCCGGCAGGGCGGCGCGGTAGGGGCGGTCGGAATGGGCCGGCCGCCCCGGATCGCACACGAGATTGGGTTTCAGGGCGTAGCTCAGGCGCGCAGAGCACCGGTCTTGGGCACCGGGGGTCGTTGGTTCAAATCCAGCCGCCCTGACCAGAAGGAAGAAGACGATGGCAAACAAGGGACTTTTCGCATCCGCGATCGCAAGGCTGCTCCCGGTCACCGACACGGTGAACCGCGAAGGCGCGCCTGCCTATGCCCTTGGGGCCGAGGCGAAGCTCGCCCAGCTTGCCGCGACCGGAACCCTCAACGACAGCTTCTATGCGAGCGCGGAAACGCATCTCGCAGACGCGATTGCGGCGGCAAAGGCTGTCGATCCGATGGTCGTCGCCCGGTGCGCGGTCTATGCCCGCAAGGCCGGCGCGATGAAGGACATGCCGGCCCTGCTCGCGGCATACCTCACGGTGGCCGAGCCCGACCTTGCCGTGCGTGTCTTCGGGCGCGTGATCGACAATGGCCGGATGCTCCGGACCTTCGTGCAGATCATGCGGTCGGGACAGGTCGGGCGGACGTCGCTCGGCACCCGGCCGAAGCGGCTCGTCAAGCAGTGGTTTGAGCGTGCCTCGATGCGCGACCTGATGGCCGCCGCGACGGGCAATGATCCGTCGCTCGCCGATATCGTCCGGATGGTTCACCCGAACCCGAAGGACGAGAGCCGGCGCGCCTTTTACGGGTGGCTGATCGGCAAGCCCTATGATGTCGCGGCGCTCCCGGTGGAGATCGCGGCGTTCGAGGCCTGGAAGCGGGATCCTTCGGGGCCGCTTCCGCCGGTGCCGTTCCTGTGGCTTACCGCTCTTCCGCTGACCGCGGAGCAGTGGGGCGAGCTGGCCGGCACGATGGGCTGGCAGGCGCTCAGGATGAACCTCAACACGCTTGCGCGCAACGGTGCGTTCGCGGTGAAGGGGGTCACCGAGGCGGTTGCTATCCGGCTTGCCGACAAGGACGCGATCTCGAAGGCGCGGGTCCTGCCCTATCAGTTGATGATGGCGCTTGGCTCGGCCGGAGAGGGCGTGCCGCTCAAGGTCCAGGCGGCGCTCGAGGATGCGCTCGAGGCTTCGGTCTCGAACGTGCCCTCGGTGCCCGGCCGGGTGGTCGTCTGCCCCGACGTGTCGGGATCGATGGCCTCGCCGGCGACTGGCTACCGCAAGGGCGCCACGTCGAAGGTCTCGTGCAACGATATCGCGGCGCTTGTCGCGGCGGCGGTGCTCAGGGCCAACCGGGATGCGCGGGTGCTGCCCTTTGAGGAGAAGGTCGTGCGCATCAAGCTCGATCCGTTTGCCCGCCTTGCCGTGAACACGGCGAAGCTGGCGGCGATCGGCGGGGGCGGGACTGCGGTCTCGGCACCGCTCGCGATGCTCAATGCGGAGAAGGCGGCGGTGGATCTCGTCGTGATCGTTTCGGATAACGCTTCCTGGGTTGACGCCCGGGCAGGCGCGACCGCGACGATGCGCGAATGGGAGACGCTGAAGCGCCGGAACCGGGCTGCGAAGCTCGTCTGTATCGACATCCAGGCGCATGGTTCGACGCAAGCGACCGGGCGGGCGGATATCTTGAATGTCGGAGGGTTCTCCGACGCGGTGTTCGATGTGATTGCGCGTTTTGCTTCCGGCGAAGCGCGGGATTGGGTGAGCATCGTTGGTGAAACGGAGGTGTAAGAACAGGTCGTGGCGAATGCTGGCGGGACTACATCCACCAGCGACAGTCCGGAGAGTAAAGCGCCCCAGCGCCAGCAATGGATTGGGGAGATGCGGGTTCAAATCCCGCCGCTGGAACGTAGCTTAAGGACGCCCAATGTCTCGCCGATCTCGTCGCCACGACCGCGACCTATCAATCGTCATGCCGGACTTGTTCCGGCATCCAACGGGCCGCAAGAGCCTCAGCCGGGTGAATGCGGCGCGTTGGACCCCGGAACAAGTCCGGGGTGACGGCGTGGGTGTGAGAGCGCGCCGACTAAAACATCACGGCGAATGCCGGTCGGACTACATGTGTCGCGGGTTCGACTCCCGCCTTGCCAAGAGGCTTGTAGCTCAGTGGTAGAGCATGTCCGGCCAACACCTCGTTGCCGTGAACAATTCAAGCTGGCGAATGCCGGTGGGACTACATCTGGTTGTGGCCGAAAGGTCTAGCGGTTCGAATCCGCGTGTCTCATCACTCTCGTCGCCAGCACCAAACAATGCCGGCGAATGCTGGCGGGACTACAGGTCAGAGCGTCTGCCCTCGAAGCAGGAGGTCGGTGGTTCAACTCCACCCCCGGGCAACCGGGTAGTTCAGAGGAAATGTCTCGCCGAACCTCGTCGCCGGTACCGACTATTCAGCCGTGGCGAATGCCGCGCGGGACTACATTCGAAGCCGAGGATGCCGGTTCGATTCCGGCCGGGCCTTGTGCCCGTAGCTCAGTGGAAGAGCATCGGAAAAATGTCTCGCCACCACCTCGTCGCCACGGCCGCTTCATGCAACAGGAAGAACAGGAGGTCGCGATGACCGAGACGAATTTCGACTACCAGCACGTCCCCGGCGGCGTGCCGATCAAGATGTGGACCCGCGGCGTGCCGGTCGACGACAAGGCGCGGGCGCAGCTCGCGCGCGCGGCGCAGATGCCGTTCGTGTTCAAGCATGTGGCCGCAATGCCCGACGTCCATGTCGGCATCGGCGCGACCGTCGGCTCGGTCATCCCGACCAAGGGCGCGATCATCCCGGCCGCGGTCGGGGTCGATATCGGCTGCGGCATGATGGCGGCGCGGACCTCGCTGATGGCCAGCGACCTTCCGGATAACATGGAGGGCGTGCGGGCCGCGATCGAGCGGGCGGTGCCGGTTGGCCGGCAGGTCGGCCGGGGCAAGCGCGATACCGGTACGTGGGGCGACCCGCCGGCCGAAATCGTCGAGGCCTGGGCGACGCTCGCCTCGCGCTTCGGCCAGATCGTGGCGAAATATCCGCGGCTGGGGAACACGAACAACCTCGTCCATCTCGGCACGCTCGGTACAGGCAACCACTTCATCGAAGTCTGCATCGATACCGAGCAGCGGGTGTGGGTGATGCTGCATTCGGGCTCGCGGGGCGTGGGCAATGCGATCGGCAGCTATTTCATCGAGCTGGCGAAGCAGGACATGCGCAAATGGTTCATCAACCTGCCCGACCAGGACCTGGCATACTTCCCGGAAGGGACCGAGCATTTCGACGATTATGTCGAGGCGGTCGGCTGGGCGCAGGATTATGCGGCGCTCAACCGGCGGATGATGATGACCAATGTTATCCGGGCGATCCGGACGGTCATCGCCAAGCCGTTCGAGGCCGAGCTGGAAGCGGTCAACTGCCATCACAATTATGTGACGCGGGAGAATCATTTCGGCGAGAATGTGCTCGTCACCCGCAAGGGTGCGGTGCGCGCGGCGAAGGGCGTGCTGGGGATCATCCCGGGCTCGATGGGCGCGAAATCGTTCATCGTGCGCGGGCTGGGCAACCCGGAATCGTTCGACAGCTGCTCGCATGGCGCGGGGCGCGTGATGTCGCGCACCGAGGCCAAACGCCAAGTGTCGCTCGCCGAGCACATCGCCGACACGGCAGGCGTCGCCTGCCGCAAGGACGAAGGCGTGATCGACGAGAGCCCGCGGGCGTACAAGCCGATCGAGGCAGTGATGGCGGCGCAGGCCGACCTGGTCGAGATCGTCCATACGCTGAAGCAGGTGGTGTGCGTGAAAGGCTAGGGCTTTTGGCGCGCGCTACAATCCCCTCTCCTTCCGGGAGTGCGCTTCAGCTTTCGGGTGCGGGATGCCCCCGGCATCCCGCAGATCATGCTGGGAGCATGATCGACCCGAAAGCTGGAGCACACTGGGCAAGCTGCGCAGCAGCGCAGGGTGAGGTTGAGGGCGAGACGCTGATGGTGTCGCCCTCACCCTCCCACGCCTTCGGCACGGGCCCCTCCCTCTCCCGCTGGGAGAGGGAGTTTTAGAGAGTGGAATCCAATGATCATCATCGACGGATCGGAAGGCGAAGGCGGGGGGCAGGTGGTGCGCAATGCGTGCGCGCTGTCGCTCGTCACGGGCGCGCCGTTCCGGATCGCCAATATACGCGGCGGACGCGAGAAGCCGGGGCTGATGCGCCAGCATGTCACCGCGATCGAGGCCGCGTGCGCGATCGGCGGGGGCTCTTGCGAAGGCGTGAGGGTCGGCTCGCGCGCGATGAGCTTCACGCCCGGCACCGTCCGGGCCGGCGACTATCATTTCGCGGTCGGCACCGCCGGGAGTACGGGGCTCGTCCTCCAGACCATCCTAATGCCGCTGCTGCTTGCCGACAGCCCGTCGCGGGTCGTGCTCGAGGGCGGCACGCACAATATGCTTGCGCCGCCATTCGAGTTCATCGCGCGCTGCTTCCTGCCGGTCGTCAACCGCATGGGGCCGACCGTCACCGCGAAACTGGTACGGCACGGCTTCTATCCGAGCGGCGGCGGACGGATCGAAGTGGAGATCAATCCTGCCCCCCTCGTCGCCATCGACTGCACTGAACGCGGCGCGCTGCTCGACCAGTCGGCGACCGCCTTTTTCGCGGGGCTGCCGTTCGACGTGGCAGACCGCGAGATCCGGACGGCGCAGAAGCAGCTCGACTGGCCCGAGCGGTCCTTCTCGGTGCGCGAGCTGCCAGAGGAGCGCGGGCCAGGCAACATCCTGTTGCTCGAGGCACGCTATGAGCATGTCACCGAAATCGTCAGCGGTTTCGGCAAGCTCGGCGTACCCGCCGAGCAGATCGCGAAGCGCGCGGCGGCGCGGATGAAGGGCTACCTCGAATCGACTGCGTTCGCGGGGCCCTATCTCGCCGACCAACTCCTGCTGCCCTTCGCGATCGCCGGTGGCGGGGCATTCACCACGGTGAAGCCCAGCCAGCATGCAATGACGGCGGCGGACGTGACGGCGCGCTTCCTCGGCCGCCGCACCGCCTTCGTGCACGAAGCGAACGGCATCCACCGTGTGGTGGTCGGCTGATGGCGCAGGTCAGCCGTCGTAGGGCGTGCCATCCGGGTTGCGATAGTGGCGGAGCGGCGGTGTGACCTTGCTGGATCCGGGCGCGCCCGGATCGTCGTCGCCGATGTCGCGCACGTCCTCCACGCTTTCGGGGATCAGGTCGTGCCGGGCCCGGTCGTCGCCGGGCAGCGGGTGGTGGGGTGTGGATCGATCGGACATGGCGTGGCTCCGCTGGCTGACGAAGGCCCAACGGTTGGGGAGGGGCGATCGTTGCAGGCCGATCGCCGGGCAGGGTGCCAGGCGAATACGGGGTCACCCGGCGAGCGGGCCGCCAGCTGTAATCCGCCGTTCAGCTTCGTCGCGATAGTTTTCCGACTCCCTCTTCAAACCCAAGCGGAGGATGAAGCCATGAAGAAGATCACCACCGGCCTTCTCGCCGGAATCGCTGCGCTCGCAGTCGCGGGCACCGCCGTGGCGGCGACGGCGCACGACCATGTATTGAAAATTGCGCTGCCCGACGGATCGGTCGAGCATATCCGATACAGCGGCGATGTGGCGCCGCAGGTCGTGCTGCTGCCCGCGCAGACAATGCCGGTCGGGCCGGTCGGGCCGGTCGCCCTGTTCGAGGCGCCGTTTGCCGATTTCGACCGGATCGCTGCCGAGATGGACCGACAGGCCGATGCGATGTTCCGCCAGGTCGCAACGATGGCGGCTGCGCCCGCCGGTCCGGATGGCAAGCTCGATACCGTCGCGTTCGGTAAGTTCCCCGCCGGCACCTTCCATTATTCCTTCGTGTCCACGAGCACCGGCACTGGTACGTGCAGCCGCAGCGTGGAGATGACCTCCTACGGGCCGGACCAGAAGCCCAAGCTGGTCTCGCAAAGTTCGGGTGATTGCGGTGCGGCGGAAGGCCGCGTCACCCCTGCTGCGGTGGCTGGACCGGCGGCGCCGCAGCCGCTTACCCCGGTCAAGGCCCAGGCGCCGGAAGCCCGCGCCGATGGCGGACCGACCATCTGACGGCATACGATGACGGGGAGGGGCGGGCTGTCGGCCGTTCGCCCCTCCTTGCGTCGGTCATATCGAGAAGCGCCGACGCAACAGGCCGCGACCGGCCCAGTCGGGTACGCGGCGGCCATCAAGCAGGCTGATCGCCGCGATCTGCGCCACGCTGACCGGGATCAGCAGATAATGGCCGAGCACGATCGCCGTGAGCGCCGCGCTGCCGAACAGCCCGAACATCAGCACGATCATCGTGACGAAGGCGGCGCGATGGGCCGTGACGGCATAGGCGAGGAGCGCCCCCATGCCCGGCACGAGCACCGCGATCCACAGGATCGGCGAGAAGGATAGCCCCAGCACAAACAGCGAGACAGCATAAAGCAAGGCGCCGAGGTAGAAGCGCCAGGCCCCCCGGGCCATATCGTCAGTCATTTCCGTCCCCCGTCCTGCGGTAGCGTCACGGCGAGATGCCGGCCGGTCCGTTCTTTTTTCGATGATGTCAGTGCGCGCCAGTCGGTCCGTTCTGGGCAAGATGGGTCGCGTGCTGCGCGCTTTGGGCGGTGACGGTGGCGCGCATCTCCTCCACTCTGATTCGATCCAGAGCGAACCACACAATCGCGGCGAGCAGGAGCACTGATGCGACGGCAATCACCGCACCGGCGACGCCATCGCCGCTCTTCTCGCGAGAACCCTCTGCAAGATCTTTTACGCTGTCACTCATAGAAACCCCCTTTTTCACGGGTGTGAAACGACGGTCGGGACCGCTTGTTCCACGACAAACATGACAAAGGGGACGCGCTGATGACACAATATGACTGGGGCGGGCTCCGCAGAATCGAAGCGTTCCGAGAGGTCGCAAGGCGCGGAATCGCGGATTCCCTGCCGGCCTATACGCCGCGCAGCCCGTCGCGACGGTGCATCGGGCGTCCCGGAACGGCGCTAGAATCGATGAATCGAGATCTTCGCACGGCGAGCCGAGGATAAATGGTGCGCGCGTCATTAGGCGATTCAGCGTATCATGATGCGATCCTCGCTCTTGGCGAGGGGAACGGCGAAAGTGACCATGCGGGAACGAATTGATCCGGCGCCATCGCGCCGCAGTTTCGTGAAGACCGGGGCAGCCATCGGCGCTGCGGCAGCATTGACATCGATCCTGCCGGCTGCGGCGGCGGCGATGGAGCCGCCATCGACTTATTTCGCGTCGCCGGATGTGGTTCGGCCTGCCCTGTTCCGTGCCGCGATGCAGGCGCTGCATTTCCATGGCAGCCGGTTCACCTATCGCGATCGTATCGCGATCGCCGATTTCAACCAGCCCTCTTCGAGTGCGCGTTTCTACTTCGTCGACTTGCTGAATGGCGCGACCGTTTCGATGCCTGTCACCCACGGGCGTGGCTCGGATCCCGAACATACCGGCTGGCTGCAGAGCTTCTCGAACGAGCCGGGTTCCTTCTCGTCCAGCAATGGCGCGTTCCTCGCGTCCGACTATTATGAAGGCAAGCACGGCCTGTCGCAGCGACTGGTCGGCCTCGATCCCACCAACAGCAATGCGCTCGATCGCGCGATCGTGATCCACCCGGCATGGTATGCAAGCCACGAAGTGCTGCGCACCAATGGCCAGCTTGGGCGGAGCGAAGGCTGTTTTGCCGTCGATCAGGGCGATCTCCAGCAGGCCTTCGCCCTGCTCGGGCCGGGCCGGATGCTTTATTCGGCCAAAGTCTGACGAACGGACGCCCGGTCTCTTGCGAGACCGTTTCGGGCATGAAACATCGGTGAGGCTGCCGGATTCGCGCAGCCCCAGCAGGAGTGTTTCATGAGCATCTTTCCGGCCGACATCTTCACTGAGCCAGCCGATGTCGATCCCGACACACTGGCCAATCTCGGTCCGTTGCGCCGGCTCGCGGGGACCTGGGAGGCGGAGAAGGGCGTCGATCTGAACCCCAAGGCCGAGGGACCGGAGCGTCGCGTGTTCCGCGAGCATATCGTGATGGAGCCCATCGATCCGCAGGCGAACGGTCCACAGCTCTTCTATGGCCTGCGTTACCACATCCATATCAACACGCCCGAGGAGGACATCACTTTCCACGACCAGGTCGGATACTGGCTGTGGGAGCCGGCGACGGGCCTGGTGCTGCAAACCGTGGCGATCCCGCGCGGGCAGGTCCTGATCGCTTCGGGCCAGGCGACGCCCGACGCCGACACGCTGGTGCTGACCGCGACGCGCGGGCAGACCGAGTACGGGATCTGCTCCACCGCCTTTCTCGAATATGCCTTCCGGACTGACGCGTATCGGATCGAGATATCGTTCCAGCCGGATGGTGGCTGGAGCTATGTGACCGACACCACGCTCACGGTGCATGGTCAGCCCGGGCCCTTTGCGCACCAGGATCGCAACACTCTCGCCAAGGTGGCGGAGCCCGAGCCCAATCCGCTGGCCCGGATTCTCGGGGCCAAGGCGGGGTGAGGCATTGCCCGTGACGCCGGCTCTCCGGGCCGTCGGGATGGGGCCGCAGCCCTTAGAAGCTGCCGCCCCATTTCGTGCGCGTCACCAGGCCGGTGATGATCTTCGATCCGAATGCCTTGCGGATCACGGCGGCATCGTCGCCATTCATCAGTACGACACGCGTACCGCCGGAAATCAGCGTCTCGATCGCACTGATCGTGGCGTTATGCTTGGCGCAGCGCGCGATCACTTCGGCCTGATCGGCATCGACATTCATGGCGCGTGACATGGATCTATCCTTCAAGGGCATCGCACCGGGCAGGGCCCGGGCGATCCCGTATCGTGGTGGGTTGGAAGGCCGTGTCGTTCGGTCCGGCTCCCGGGCATCAAGCGGGAGCACAAGGTCTCTCAGCCGCGCAGCAATCGATGACCGATCCGTCGCACGATGGACTGGCGCTAGCAGATTGCGGCTGGAAAAGGAACCGGCATGAGGGGAGCCACGCCAAAGCAGCCAGCGGTCTTGCGGAAACTTCCCTGACATAGGATCGTTCGATCACGATGACCCTGTCCCGGTGCGAAGACCCCACAGACCGTAAATCCCCGGCCGATGCCGCCCTGCATATGCTGCGCGAATGCTGGCTGCTGGCGTGGAGCATCGTTCCTGCAGGCAAGACGTTGCGGCGGCGGATCGCGAGCCGCGGTGGGCCGCGTATCCTGGTGCTGCCCGGTTTTCTCGCGACCGACGCCTCGATGCGGCCGATGCGTCTGGGCCTGCGCTATGCCGGCTACCGTGCCTATCGCTGGGGCCTGGGGCGCAATCTCGGTGCCTCGGCCGATCTGCTCGACCGGCTCGACCGGCGGCTGGACCAGTTGCAGCGGCGCGATGATCGCCCGGTGATCCTGCTCGGCTGGAGTTTCGGCGGGCTGATCGCGCGGGAATATGCGAAGGTTGCGCCGCGCCGTGTCCGCGCTGTCATCACCCTCGGCAGCCCCTTTTCGGGCGATCTCAGCACCACCCTGCTGGCGCGGGTTTATGAATGGGTCGCCGGGCACCCGGTTTCCGCGCCCCCGATCGAGTGCACCTTGTCCGAAAAGCCGCCCGTGCCGACGGTGGCGATCTGGTCGCGCTGCGACGGGGTGATTCCGGCATCGGCGGCGCGCGGGGCGGCCGGGGAGGCGGACCACCGGATCGAGGTAAGCTGCGCGCATCTCGCCTATCCGTCGGATCCCGGGGTGCTCGCCGCCGTGCTCGAGGCGGTCGATCGTTGTTGCCCGGAAACCGGGATGGCCGCGCCCGCCAGATCAGCATTCCGGCTGGGCGCACGCGAACTTCCCGCCTGATTCAGTCGTGGCGGGGCGAATGCTCGACCGCCACGATGCGCCCGTCCAGCATCGAGATCCGAACATCCGATGCTGCGGCGATACCGAGATCATGCGTGACGCACACGACCGCGCGGCCCTGTTCATGGGCAAGCGCCTTGAAGGTCTCGACGACGCGGGCGCTGTTGTGACTGTCGAGATTGCCGGTGGGCTCGTCGCCCAGGATCAGCGCCGGATCGTTGGCCAGCGCCCGCGCAATGGCAACGCGCTGCCGTTCGCCGCCCGACAGGCGATCGGGCGTCTCGTCTTCCTTGCCTTCCAGCCCTTGCGCCGCGAGCAGTTGCAGCGCGCGCGTGCGGGCTGCCGCATCATCGAGCCGGCCAAGGCGGCGGATCGGCAGCATGACATTTTCGAACGCGGTGAATTCCGGCAGGAGGAAGTGGAACTGAAAGACGAAGCCGAACCGTTCGAGGCGAAGTCGCGCCCGGGCATCGCCATCGAGCGCGCCGACATCCTCGCCGTCGAGCAGCAAGGTGCCGCCGGTGGGGTGGTCGATCAGGCCGAGCAGGTAGAGCAGGGATGATTTGCCGCAGCCGGACGGCCCGACAATCGTGGTGAAGGTGCCGGGCTCGATCGCAAGCGTTGCCTCCGCGACCAGGACGATCGGCGGTGTGCCGGGGAGGCTGCGCGCCAGCTGACGCCCTTCGAGCAGCGCGGTCATGCCGCACCCCGCAGGATCTCTACTGGATCGACCCGCGCCGCCTTGCGCGCCGGCAGCCAGGCAGCGACCACGCCCGCCAGCAGCGAGGCGCCGGCCGCGATGGCATATTGCCGCGCACCATGGTCGAGCGGGATCGTCTGGTGCTCACCGGCGATCGGGAAGTCGAGCGAGCCGAGGATCGCCATCAGCCCCGTGCCGAGCAGCCAGCCGAGCAGCACGCCGATCACTGACAGGATGATGCCCTGGGCAATGAAGATCAGCTGCAGGTCGGCTTGCGAGAAGCCGATCGAACGCATGATCGCGATGTCGCGCCTTTTGTCCGAAACGCTGTTCGACACCACGGTATAGATACCAAAGCTGGCGACCAGCAGGATCGCCGAAACCACGCTGTACATGATCACGTCGCGCACCACGATCAGCGAGAGCAGGTCGGAGGACCGCTCCTGCCAGCTTTCGGCCTTGTAGCCGAAGCGCGCCTCCAGTCCGGTCGCGACTGTCTGCGCCATATAGGGGTCGGCCACGCGAATGCCGATGCGGTTGATGATGAAGGGGCGGCCCAGCATCGACTGCGCCTCGCGCAACAGCACATAGCCCGAGGACGAGGCGAGCTGCGACTGGCCGCGCTTGAACAGACCGACGATGCGCAGCGTGCGCGTGGCGCCGGAGGCGGCGGTCGCGGAGACGACATCGCCCATGCCGATGCCCAGCCGCCGCGCCAGTTCCTCGCCGATGATGATCCCGCCTTGCACCGTCTCCAGGTCGTGCAGCCGGCCCATGCGCAGATTGGTCTCGATCGTGCTGATCCGCTTCTCGATCTCGGGATCGATGCCGACGATCCCGATCGCTTCCTCATGTCCCCCGAGGCGAAGGGTGACGCCCCCGGTCAGGCTGGGCGAGGCGATCGCCCCGGGCAGTGCGTCCGCGGCGGCGAGTATCGCGGGCCAGTCCTTCAGGCCGCGCACTTCGTTGCGCACCTTGTAGCCGTGGAGCGCCACCGCGCCGCCGGGAAAGGCGCGGACGCCGGGTTGCGGTGGCGGACTGCGCAGCTCGTCGGAAATGATGATGTGCGGCGCGGCATCGATCAGCCGGCTGATGAAATCGTTCTGGCTACCGATCATCATTGCCGACACGGCGAGGAAAAAGCCGACCCCGACCGCGACGCCGCTGACCGCGACCAGCGTCTGGCGGCGGCGGCGCGACAGGTGCTTGATGGCGATGCCGAGCAGGAGCGGCAGCCGGCCACTCACCGCGCGGCAGACCGCGCCTTGACGCGGTCGCCCTCACGCAGATCGGCAGGCGGAGTGTCGATCACCAGTTCGCCCGCGCGGAGGCCCGCGAGGATCTCGACCTTGTCCGCGCCGATGATGCCGCTGCGCACCGTGCGGCGATGCGCCCGGCCCCCTTCGACGACCCAGACCTGCCCGCCCGCGAGGGTCGAGGCCGGCACCAGCAGGGTCTGCGTGACGCGGCGCGTCTCGATGTTCACCTCAAGCGTCATGCCGGGGGGCAGGGTGGGGCCATCGTTGAGCTTGAGCCGGGCGCGAAAGGCGCGCTGGTTGGGGTCGCCGCCGGGGGTCAGTTCGCGGACATGGCCGTGCAGCACGCGCCCCGGCCAGGCGTCGCTCGACAGCAGGGCGGGCTGGCCGACACGGATGCGGGCGACATCGCGCTCGTCGACGGTCGCGGTCACCCGCATATGCGCCGGATCGCCGAGCAGCATCAATACGCGCGTCGGGGTGGCGAGGTCACCGGTCTCGACGTCGCGCTTCAGCACGATGCCGTCGATTCCGGCCCGCACCACCGCCTGCCCGACATGGGCGCGCGCCGAAGCTTCAGCGGCGCGGGCGGCATCGGCATTCGCGACGGCAGCGTCGCGCGCGGCGCGCGTCACCCAGCCCTGACTGAACAGTGCCAGCGCCCGGCGCTCCGCCAGCGCTGCGCCGAGCCGTTGCGCAGCTGCCTGAGCGAGCAGCGCGCGCTGATCCTCGTCGTCGAGCAGTATCAGGGCCTGGCCGCGCTTCACCCGATCCCCTTCGGCCACCAACACCTGCGTCACCGGTGCGGTCAGCCGTGCGGCAACGGATACCGGCTGGTCGGCCTCGACGAAGCCGGTGGCATAGACGAGATCCGCTGCCGGGCCGGTGCGGACAGCCGCAATGGTGACTGGCGTCGGGGCCGACCGCCACAGGACATAGCCACCAGCCGTCGCTGCCACGATACATGCCACGACCAACCAGAAGCGCATTCTCCGCATGACCCGGAAATAACCACGATCGACCGCAAGTGCGCTTGGGGATGCTACGTACGGCGGAAGCGAGCCTCAGGCCGGGAAGGGAACCCGATCCTCCCGGCAGATCGCCTGCACCGCGGCGCGCCCGGTCATCAGCCCGCCGGGCAGGCCGCCGCCGGGCTGGACCCACTGGCCCGCCCGCACGAGCCGATGCAGGCCCGGCAGGGTCATGGGCAGCCCGCCAAATCCCGTTTCGGGCGTCATCAGCCAGCCTTCCATGCTCCCCTTCCAGTTGCCCGTGAGGCGCATCACCGTCGCGGGAGTCGAGACGTCGGTCACTTCGATCGCACTCGCGACACCCGGCACGCGGCGGTCGAGAATGGCGATGACGGCCCGGGCCACGCGCTCCTTTTCCGCACGATATTGCTCGTCGTCGTTCTCGCGCAGCCCTGCCCAATAAGCAAAGTTCTGCGTCGGCAGGAAGCAGGTGACCGCCGTCTTGCCTGCCGGTGCGCAGGTCGGATCGTAATGGAACAGACGGAAGGAAAGCTGCTCGAGGCTGGTGGCGGGATCGAGGACGAGCGGCGCATCGAGCACGATCGTCAGATAGCCCGGCTCTGCCGACAGATCGCGTGCCACGCCGAGCGATACCTGGAGATAGGAGGGGAAGGTCTCGAAAGTCTCGAACACCTGATCGACCCTCTCGTCGGTATAGGCGCCGCCGAGCAGGTCGTAGACCGTGGCGTGCCCATCGGCGGCCGAGATCACCCAGTCCGCGGCGATCGTCTCGCCCCCCGCCAGCCGGACGCCGACCGCTGCGTCGTCCTCGACCAGAATCCGGTCGACCGGGCACCGCAGCGCAGAGTGCCGCCAAGGCTCGCAAACCGGTCCGCGACCAGGTCGACCACCGCCCGCGATCCGCCGATCGGATAACCCGCATTGCGGGCGCTCATCCAAGCAAGCGAGAAGATCAAGGCGAGCACCGACATCCGCGCCGACCCTCCCTCGCCGAAGAAGCGCCGGACCAGCGGATTGGTGAAGCGCTTGCCATAGTCCTCGGCCGAAACGTGCGACAGCCGCCACAGCAGCGGCATTTCAGGCAGCATCCGCAGCATTGCCAGGCCCCTTTCAGGCCAGCCCGCACTCGGATCCGGAATCGGCAGGTCGATCAGGTGGCGGATCGCGCGGGTGAAATTGCCGATCTCCTCGGCATCCTCGGGTGCGATCGTCAGCAGTTCGGCTTCGAGCCAGTCGACGTCCGAAAACACATGCAGCGCCTTCCCGTCCTGGCTTTCCACCCGAACGAATTCCTCATGGTAGAGGAATTTCAGCGAATCGATATCGCATACCTCGCGCCACTCGTCGTGCAGCGCGCCTTCGGGATCGGAACCGAGCAGCCAGTGCAGGCAGGTTTCGAAGACATAGTCGCCGCGCTGCCAGCGTGTCGCGAGCCCGCCCGGGCTCTCGTGCCGTTCGAGCAATATGACCTCATAGCCGGCCTTGCGCGCATAGACCGCCGCGCACAGCCCGGCGATTCCACCGCCGATGATAACGATCCTGCGTGCCTGCTGCGTCATGATGCCCTCATGCGATATGTGCGGAGAAAGGGCGAAGTGGACTGCCGGCCCGGCGCCCACAATTGGGCACATTGCGTATGGAACGACGGAAGGCGCGGCCCCTCGGCCACGCCGCCTCGGCAACCTTTGTCCCGGACGGGGGTTGAACGTTTCAGGAGCGAACCGACGGTTGGGACCAGCTTGCCATATCGATCAGTTTTGGAGCGGGAGGCGCAGCCGCCCGGCGGCGCTATGGACTATTTCCATGTTAAGGCGTCCGATGACGGCCTCCTCTAGGATGCAGCCTTGCCATCCGTCGCGCTTATCTCTGGCGCCCCCAATAATGGAGCCATGATGAACACGTCGAGCGAGAAAGCCGCAACGGGCGTTGCCGGCCTGGATGATATCACGGCCGGGGGGTTCACCCGCGGGCGCCTCTATCTCGTCGAGGGTAGCCCCGGCACCGGGAAGACGACGATCGCGAGCCAGTTCCTGATGGCCGGCGCGGCGGCCGGCGAACGTTGCCTGTATATCACGCTCTCCGAAACCGAGGACGAACTGCGCGAGAGTGCGCGGTCGCATCATTGGGAGCTGGACGACAACATCGACATCTTCGAACTCGTTCCGCCCGAAAGCCTGCTCGACGAGGATCAGCAGCAGAGCCTGCTCTATTCGTCCGACCTAGAGCTCGGCGAGACGACCAAGCGCATCTTCGAGGCGTTCGAGCAGACGAGGCCCGATCGCGTGGTACTCGACAGCCTTTCGGAAATCCGCCTGCTGGCGCAGAGCTCGCTGCGCTACCGGCGGCAGATTCTTTCGCTGAAGCATTATTTTTCGCGCCGCGGGTCGACGGTGCTGATGCTCGACGATCTGACGACGGACGTGCTCGACAAGACCGTCCACAGCGTCGCGCACGGGGTGGTCCGGCTGGAGGAATTGTCGCCCAATTACGGTGCGGAGCGCCGGCGGCTGCGCGTGATCAAATATCGCGGGCAACGCTATCGCGGCGGCTATCACGACTTCGTGATCGAAACCGGTGGGGTGCGTGTCTTCCCCCGGCTGGTGTCCGCCGAACACAGGAACGCCTTCAGGCGCGATCTCGTGCCGACTGAACGGGCTGAACTCAATGCGCTGCTGGGCGGCGGTTTCGAGCGCGGTTCGAGCACGCTGATCATCGGCCCCGCCGGCACCGGCAAGTCGTTGCTCGCGCTGACCTTCGTCCTGGACGCTGTCGCCCGCGGCGAGCATGCCGCGATGTTCGTCTTCGACGAAGAACTCGGCCTGCTTATCGCGCGCGCCAAGACGCTCGGCATCGACCTCGATTCGATGGTCCGGAGCGGCTCGCTGACGCTGGAACAGGTTGACGCGGCTGAACTGACCCCGGGCGAGTTTTCCGAACGCGTGCGCACCTGCGTCGAGGCGCACGGCGCGCGCACCGTCGTGATCGACAGCGTCAACGGCTATCAGGCGGCGATGCCCGAGGAACAGGCGCTGATTCTGCACATGCACGAACTGCTGCAATATTTGAATCGACAGGGCGCGACGACGTTCCTGACGGTGGCGCAGCACGGCCTGGTGGGGGACATGAAGGCTCCGGTCGACGTGACCTATCTTGCCGACACCGTCATCCTGCTGCGTTATTTCGAAGCGGCCGGGCGCGTCCGTCGCGCGATCTCCGTCGTCAAGAAGCGGACTGGTCCGCACGAAGATACGATCCGCGAGTTTCGGATCGGCGGCGAGGGCATCACCCTCGGCGAGCCGTTGATCGAATTCCAGGGTATCCTGCGCGGCGTGCCCTCCCTGATCGGTCGCGCGGCCGCCGAATCGCTCGAATCCGCTGCTTATCCTGCGGAATGATGTGCCCGTGAACCGCAGCTCCGCCCGGCGTGCGATCATTCTAGCGCCGCATGGTCGCGACGCGGCCATCGCGGCGGACATGGTGCGCGAAGCCGGGATGGACGCGACCGTCGCGCGCGACCTGCCCGCACTGGTGGCGGAGCTCGGCGCGGGCGCCGGTTTCGCGCTCGTCACCGAAGAGGCATTGCGCGGCGCCGATCTTCATCCGCTCGATGCCTTTCTCAGGGGGCAGGAGGAATGGTCGGATTTTCCCTTCATCCTGCTGACCCAGCGCGGCGGTGGGCTGGAGCGCAATCCAGGCGCGGTACGCCTGTTGGAAACGCTCGGGAACGTCACCTTCCTCGAGCGCCCCTTTCACCCGACGACGCTGGTCAGCCTCGCCAAATCCGCGCTGCGCGCGCGACTCCGCCAATATGAGGCGCGCGCACGGCTGGAAACGATCAACGCGAGCGAGGCGCAGTTTCGCACCTTCGCCGAAGCGATGGCCAACCATGTTTGGACCTCGCCGCCAGACGGCAAGCTCGACTGGTTCAACCGGCGGGTGCTCGATTACAGCGGCATGAGCCAGGCTGATCTGGCAGGCGATGGCTGGGTGGCGATCGTCCACCCCGATGATGCGCAGGACGCGGCTGCCTTGTGGAGGGCGTCGATCGCGTCCGGCGCCGATTACGAAACCGAGTTCCGCATCCGCCGCGCCGATGGCGAATATCGCTGGCATCTGGTCCGCGCGTTGCCGATCCGGTCGGACAATGGGACGCCGCTGCGCTGGATCGGTACCAACACTGATATTCACGAGCAGAAATTGTCGGAGGCGGAGAGCCTTCGCGATCGCGATCGCCTGTGGATGTTGTCGCAGGACCTGATGATGGTCTGCGATTTCGATGGCGTGGTGACAGCGGTCAATCCGTCCGGCGCCAGGCTGCTCGGCTGGAGCGAGGCGGAGATGGTCGGGCAGAACGTCGCCAGGTTTCTCCATCCGGATGATATTGCCACCGCCCGGGCCGAACTGGCGAAACTGGCCACGGGCGTAGCGACGCTGGCGTTCGAAAACCGCTATCTTCGCAAGGATGGCGGATACCGGCTGCTCGACTGGACGGCCGTGCCGGACGCGGGCCGGATCCATGCCGTCGGGCGTGACATTACCGAGGAACGCAATCTCGCGCGCGACCGGGAGCGGATCTGGACGCTGTCACCCGTGGTCAAGATCGTCGCCTCGATGGGGGGCGAGATCAGTGCGGTCAACCCATCCTGGACCAGGCTGCTCGGCTGGAGCGCCGAGGAGACCGTCGGCCGTAACGTTCAGGAGTTCGTTGCGCCGGAAGAGCGGCAGCAGAGCCGGGCGGCAATGCGGGATTTGGCCTCGGGCGTCGATATCCTCGAGACGAGGCGGGTTTTCGTCACCCGGGACGGCGAGCGCCGCCGCATTGAGTGGACCACGGTGCCGGAGGGCGGCACCTTCTACAGCTTCGGTCGCGACGTCACTGCGGAAGCCGAGGCGGCGGAGGCGCTGGCCTCCACCGAGGCGGCGCTGCGCCAGTCGCAGAAGATGGAGGCGGTCGGCCAGTTGACCGGCGGCATCGCGCATGATTTCAACAACCTGTTGCAGGGCATCACGGGCAGCCTGGAGATCATCCAGCGACGGTTGGAGACGGGACGGCTCGACGGGATCGATCGCTTCCTCGCCGGCGCCACCAATGCCGCGAACCGCGCTGCCGCCCTCACTCACCGGCTGCTCGCCTTCTCCCGCCGCCAGCCGCTCGATCCCCGCCCGGTGGGCGCCAATCCGTTGATCGCTTCGATGGAAGATCTGCTTCGCCGCACCATCGGCGAACATATCGATCTCGAACTGATGCTGGCCGAAGATCTGTGGTGGACGCTGTGCGACCATAACCAGCTCGAGAATGCGATCCTCAATCTCGTGATCAACGCGCGCGATGCAATGCCCGATGGCGGCCGGCTTACGATCGAGACCTCCAATGTTGCGGTGGACGCTGCCGATGCCGCCGCCCATCGCGATCTGGAAGCGGGTGACTATGTCTCGATCCGGGTAACCGACACCGGCACCGGGATGGATGAGGATACGATTGCCCGCGCCTTCGAGCCCTTTTTCACGACCAAGCCGCTAGGCCAGGGCACGGGGCTGGGCTTGTCGATGATCTATGGTTTTGCGCGCCAGTCCGAAGGTCAGGCCATCATCGAGAGCGAATGTGGCAGGGGCACTACCTTCCGGCTGCTGTTGCCGCGTTATGTCGGTGCAATCGAGCCCGAGGAGGTGGCGCCCGAGGCCGACCGCGCTGCGCCGGCGAACGGGGCGGAGATCGTGCTGGTCGTCGAGGACGAGCCGGTGGTGCGCGGGCTCATCGTCGAGGTGCTGACCGAACTCGGCTATCGTGTAATCGAGGCGAGCGACGGGCCGGAGGGGCTGGAAGTGTTGCGCTCGCGCCGGCGGATTGACCTGTTGATCACCGATATCGGCCTGCCCGGCCTCAATGGCCGGCAAGTGGCCGATGCCGGGCGCGCGCTGCGCCCTGGCCTCAAGACCCTGTTCATGACGGGCTATGCCGAGAATGCGGCGCTGGCGCCAGGATTTCTCCAACCGGGCACCGCGATCATCACCAAACCGTTCACCATTGAGGCGCTGGCGGCGCGGGTTAACGCGATCATCGAAGCGCCAGCGGAGGCACCGGCCGAATCGGCGTTGGAGGACTGATCCTAGCTCGCGGTGCAGGGCCCCGTCTGCATTGAGGCGGAACCGCGATGAAACCGCCGGCTGGCATCCTGCATCAGAACGGTATCATGATAGCAGGCCTCCGCCGTCCCGTCCGCTGGATTGAAGAAGAAGGTCCAGTCGCGGCCCGCGCAGTCGTCAGGATCGCATCCCGCGGCGCCAATCAGACCACCGCGTGCGAAGATCGGCTTCTCCGTGCTGCGCGTTTCGCGGAAATGGCTGCGCATCGTGGCATCGGGCACCGTCTCGACCAGCGCGTTGGCCACATCGGTTCGGTCGAAGAACATCACGCCGTCGACCGGATCGTGGGGAAACTTCCCGACATAAGCCGTGATCGGGGTACTGGGCGTCTGGCCCGGCAGCGGCTTGGCCGCAACCACCCGGGGCGGCACGAACGCAGCGGCGGCTGCGTTGGCTGGGGCATCGGCATCCGCGCCTGCGCGGTGGCACCCCGCGATCAGCAGGGCGACGGCGAGAAGCGGGAGCGTTGGGGCGAAGGCGACGCGGATAGACATGATGGACTTTCTCTTGGCCCCCGCTCTTTCATGCCAACGCGCGGTCGGGCCGGTGGGTCCGTCCGAACGCTACATCTGCCGGAAAGGGGACGGGCGGAAGGCGCCGGCAGTGCGAGGTGCATCGCGGCTATCGTGGATCCCTAGAGCCATGCCGTCGAAAGTCCAGCTGTGAGTGGGGACGCGGCAGGGCAGCATCAGACGGCGCGGGCTCCGCCGGCAAGCCAGCGCGCGCAATCCGGACCGAGCTCCGCGACGCTGCGGGTCTCATAGTCGGTCACTTCGCGCAGCGTCAGCGTATCGCGCCAGCGACCATTGATGCCCTTGTTGATGAAGGTCTCCGCGCCGCCGTCCCAGAAGATGCCTCCGAGCGGGGCGGCCCTGGCCGCGTTTGCCTTCATCCAGGCGAAGCTGCACTGTTCGACCATTCGGGGAAAATGCGCCGGATCGAGGCGGATGTCGAGAAAGTCCGCAATGCGTCGCATTTCGCCGGCCAGGTCCCGCTTCAGGTCCTCGAAATGGACGAGCATCACATTCGGCTGGCTCTTGATCGCCCACCAGCTGCGCACATTCTCCCAAAATGGCCAGAAGGGCGCACCATCCTGGTCCAGCCAGGTGCGGAAGTAGCGGTGCAGATCCGGATCGGCCGGCGGCACGGGCGGACCGACCCGGCCGGGCGTATCGTTGAGCGCCGCGAACCATGCCGCGTTCGCATTGGCATGGTGGTTGTGCATGCTCCAGATCACGTCGCGCCCGTCGCGTGCGACATAGAGGTATTTCGCCCGCTGATCGAACACGAGCGCGTCGACCGGCAGATGTGTCTTCAGGAAGCGGCGATGGGTCTGCGCCTCGATCGCCGGCAGCTTCACTTCCTTGGGCGGAACGCGCAGGTCCATCCAGGGCGAGAGCTCGGCGACATTCACCTCCGGATCGCCGTCGAAGATCAGCTGACCCACGATCTGTTGCATCCAGGTGGTACCTGATTTGCCATAGGTGGCGATGATCACGTCATCGTCGCGGAAGACGAAATCGTTCCAGACCGTCGAATCGAAATGGTGATTGTGCAGCTCGCGGGCTTTCACGGGCGCGCGGGGCGCAAGCTGGGTTGCCATCGGTTACTCCCTGGCGGCTCGCGGCCGTCTCGCTGTGCATTGGTATAGCAAAGCAGCGCGAGGACCCGATCAGGGCGGCGCTGCAGACGTGATCGGGAGTGCGGGAGCGGGGCGCGCAGGGCAACGCGGGTGCGCCGAAGAGTCGACCGGGCGACAAAAATGCCCGGGTCATACAAAAGGGGGGCGGCACCCGCCGCACCCCCTCTCTGGTTCAGGTCACCGGTTCGCGTGCCGACCGGATCCGGGCGAGCAGCAGCGCCTTGCTGCCAATGTCGCTGACCTCGATCCCGCGCGCGGCGGCGTGGCGCTTCAGCTCGGTGATCGTCATCGCCTCGAGCTTCGCGTCGCCAACGTCACGGGGCGCCGGTGCACTGCAGCGTTGCCACGCCGCGCCGCGCGGTTCGCTCGTGGTGAAGGGTTGGCCGGGGCGATAGAGTACGCCGCCGGTATAGACGTCGTGCGGTGCGGTATAGCTGCTGGGTTGCGTCATGGCGTGGCCCTCCTTCGGATCACGGGTTGGTCTGGTTGCCCGCGGTTACGCCGGCGGTGATCTTGCCGGTGGTCGGCGCGGTGCCGGCAATGGTGTATTTCAGCCGCACATAACGCTCGTCGGTGCCGACCGGCAGTTCGTCGGGGAGCAACAGCTTGGCGCCCGTCGCGAGATCCGCCAGCGCGTAGGCGGGGGAGGTCCACACCGTCCTGGTCGAAGCGAAGCCGCTATTGTCGTCGGTCTCGATGCTGATCGTCAGCGAGGTGAGGTTGTTGAAGCTCTCGACCACACTGGCGCGCAGCGAAGCCTCGCGGCCCTTGCCCACGTCGCGGGCAAGGGCTGCGGCTCCACCGAACACGGTGCCGGTCGCGCCAAGATCGATGATGTTGGTCGAGGCGGTCGTGGCGGTGATCGCCTGGGCGTTCGAGAAAAGGGTGGTCACATCGAAGATCATGATGGTTCTCCTGGGATATTGGGCGCCGCGCGACGGCATTGGCGGCAAGGGCGATCCGGCCGCCCGGCCGCCCCGGAACCAGTCCAGCGGCGGGTCGGGAGGGGATTGCTTAGCTGACCACGCTTTCCGCGTTGATCAGCGCATCGGTCTCGCGGATCGGCATGCCGCGGTACGACAGGACTTCCTCGCCCTGCAGTTCCATCGGCTTGAGCTGCAGCGCGCCGTTCGCCGAATTGGTGCCGAGCGCATCGAGCGCCTGCAGCATGTCGCGGTTCATGTAGATGACGGTGCGGCCCTGCGCCGCGACGTTCGCCGCCATCTTGGCCGCGCGCCGCCCCTGCAGCTTGTAGCAGGCCTGGCGCATGAAGCCGTAGAGATCGACCGAGCCGGCCAGCACGTTCGACACGTCGATATTGGCGATCCGCGCATTGTAGCGCCAGTCGCGCACCGCCACGCCGATATGCTGGCGGAACAGCTCCTCCTTCACATAATAGATATTGCCATTGGCGTCGGTGGTGCGCTGTTCGCCCTTGTCCTCGCGCGTCACGCCCGCCTTGGTGCCCTTGGGGTGGATCAGCGTGGTATAGTCGTCCCCCCAGGTGACGAACCAGATCGAGGTATTGTCGGAACCGACGCCGCCGGCATTGATGATCTGGTTGCCGGCACCGCCTCCGCCAAGCGCTGAATAGCGCGCCGCCAGCCCCTTGAACTTCTCCGGCGTGGTCGTGGTGTTGTGGTAGAAGAAGCCGCGCGACACCTCCTGCGCCATTGCCTCGAGATAGGCACGCCCCTCGGACAGGCGCACGCCGCCCGGATTGTCGGAGATCTCGAGCAGCCGCGTGTCGACCGTGGACAGGCCCTCGACGAAGCCGGTGGTGTCGTCGACTTGCTGGGTGGTCGACTTGCTCTGGGGAATGCCCTGGTAGAGGCGGCCCCAGGCGACATCGGGCAGGCCGGTGCGGATCGTGTGGCGATGCACCGTGCCCATGTTGCACGGCGCGGTCACTGCGTCCTCCATCACGGGGTTGAGCTGCCGCAGCACCTCGACGACTTCGCCGAGCTGCCCGTCGGCGCCGCCTGCGCCCTTGTAGAGATCGATGAGATTGATGAACGAATTGCCGATGGTCGCCATGTCTTACCCTCCTTTGGGTTTGTCTTCGGGGTAGAGCGTCTCCGCCCTGTCTCGCTTCGCATGATGGATGCCGGACGAGCGCTCGAACGCATCCTCGCCGATCGCCTTGCCGACCCGCTGAAAGGCGCGGATCATCTCGGGGTGGTTGCCGAGCCCGCTCTCGTCGAGCAGCACGCGGAACGGGCTGCCCCTGGTGAGGCCGAGCGCATCGAGCGCCCGGGCTGCGGTGCCGATCGTCGACGCCCAGTGCCGGCCGCCGATCTCCGGGTCGGCCTGGGCGGCATCGAGCCATGCCTTGCGGTCGGCCTGGACCTGGCCGAGGATCTGGCGATTATGCCGGTCGAGCAGCCCTTGGGCGAACTGTCCGGCGACCGGCATCAGCTTGTTGGCCTGTTCGTTGGACAGGCCGAGTTCGCGGAAAACCGGCGTGGCCAGTTCGATCGCTGCTGGATCGAGGGCGAGCCCCTCGGGTGCGGTCAGCTCATAACTGTCGGGTATGCCGGGATCGGCTTCGGGCGGTTCATCGCCCTCTTCCGTATCATCCGCGAAATCCTCGTCATCGTCCGGGATGTCGCCGCCCAGGACAGAGGGTTCGAAATCGTCGAAGCCGTCCGCTTCAGGCGGGGTCGTCTCCGAGCTCTGCATAGATGTCTCGTCGTTCAAGGACATTCTCCTTGCGCACGGAATGGGCCAGTTCGTGCAAGGTTTGAATCAAGGTCGCGGCGGGGATTCCGGCGGGCAGCGAAACGGGCTGCGCCTCGTCCAGGTCGCGCAGGATCTCGAGGGCGAGCGATCGCCGGCCTTCGAGATAGAGATGCCGGCCATCGGCCAGATTGGCGGTGGTTTCGAACACCCCGGCGCGCTGCACGAGCGAGAGCAGGAAGCGCCGAAACGCCGCACTTTCCAGCAGGGTGAGCTTGTCAGCTTTTTCGATCATGCGGACCTCGCAGGCAATTCCCGCTCCCCGCGGGAGAGGGAGGCGCGTAGCGCCGGAAGGGTGCGGAGCGGCTGGAAGCGCGTCCGCTCAGCTCGGAGAAGGACCGAACAGCGTCACCTACTCTCCCGGCCCCACCGGTCCCGCCGGCCCGCCGCCCTGCGCGCCTGCCACCTGCCCAAGCATCTGCATGGCTGCGGCGCCGTCCCTGGCGGGACCGGCCATCGCCGCGAGCTTTGCCATCTGCTGCTCCTGCGCCCGACCTTCGCGGAGCTTGCCCGCATCGTCGACGGATCGGATGATCCTGGGTGGCGCCCCGGCCCGATCCGCATAGTCGTCGACGATCGCGTCCACATCCAGCCGGTCGGCGGCTTCGGGGAAGCGACCCGCCAGATTCCCTACGAACGCCACCGTCCGCTCGATCTGGCCAAGCCCGACCATGCGCTGCATCTGGGCGAGGATCGAGACGAAATCGACCTTGACCGGCTGCCCCTGCAGATGCGTCGGTGCCGGCGGCAGCAGCCCCCGGCGGGACATGATGCCGAATGCGCGGTCGATCGCGACCTCGAGCTTTTCGTTGTTGACCCGCTCGATCACGGGCCCAAGCTGCGTGAGTTTCTCTTCGTTGCGGCTGGCGATCTCTTCGACGTTGCGCGGCTGGATGCCGTCCATGTTGGTGATCGCCATGAACAGGTCGGCATAGGTCAGCCGGTCGATCGCCGCCGAGCAGCGCTGCACATCTTCCATGATCGCGGCGATCACCGCCGGGTTCATCGTATACGGCACGATCACGCCTGCCGCGTCGACGGCGCTGGCCGAGACGACGCTTCCCGCCCTGCCGGTCAGCTTCACCGCCGCCGGTACGATCTTCTCGGGCCGGATCAGGAACTCGGTCGCCTCCGTCTTGCGCTTGGTCTGCAGCTGCAGTTCGCGCATGTCGGGCAGCGCGTCGAAGCCGGGCGAGGTGCCATAGGTGTCGCCGCCGGTCGTATCCCAGCGCGGCGCCCAGAAGGGCTGCTCCTCATATCCGGACACGCGCAGCACCCGGTCGGCGCGCCCGTCATTCTCGTCCCAATAGACCGATCGCCACGGCTTGCCCCGGGCAGTCAGCAAGCCTGGCAGCTGATCCTCGTTTGGCTCGATCGCCTGGACGACGGGAACCTGTTCGTCGTACCGGCCATTGGCGTGGCAATTGCGGACGAAATCGCTCGCCGTCTCCAGCCCGAACGACTGCACCACCTGGTGCACCGACATCGAGCAGCGGCGATAGAGCGTATCGGGCATCATCGCGTCGGACAGGGCCGTCCAATATTCGCCCGCGGTCAGGGCGTGGCAGACCGCGCCTTCGCGCGCATGCTCGACCATCACACAGGCGTCGGTGCCGAACAGCCCCATCTCGGCATAACCGGCCTTGACCGCGCCGTAGAAGTTGGTGCCGGCGAGAAAGGCATACATCCGCCGCTCGACCTCGCTCAGCCAGGTCTTCACCACGCCGTCGTCAGCCAGGTCGGCATCGAACGGCGTCAGCCGGAACCACGGCCGCGAGGGCGAGGAGAGCCCGCTCGTCATGCCGCCGGTCAGGGTACGAAAGCTAAGGATCGCATGCGCATTATAGACCGCGCCGTTATTGCGCCGGAAATTGCGGTTGCTCTCGGCGGCGAGGAAGCGCGAGCGGGATGGCTGCGCATATTTCGCGATCTCGGCCCATTCGGCCTCATAGGGCTGGCGCGCCGCCTTGAGCGCCGAGAGGCGACGGTTGCAGCGTTCCTTGAGGGTGAGGTCCCGCGCCATCAGCCGCCCAGTACCGTCGTGGTGGCCGGGCCGGCGCCGAGGCCGATCGAGCCCGAATAGGCGCTCGCCATCATCGCGCGGCGGCGACGAATCTCGTCGTCGATCCGCGGTGCGGTGGCGCCGCCATCGGGCAGCTTGAGCGCCTGGCGCTCGGGAATGGTTTGAGCCTTGGGCATTTTTGGGGTGCACATGAGATGTGAGTAGTGCGCCCCGGAAGAGGTTTGAATCGATGCGCCGGCCTGCCAGCCGGCAGTTGCCTGCGCGGAATGTCAGGTCGCGGAGACGGAGGGCGCCGCCGGCAAGCCCGGTACGGTCTTCGCCTTTGAAGGGAATGGCAGGGGCTTCGCGTCCAGGCTGAAACATGCGGCAACAAACCGGACATCCCACCGACATTAGCGGTGCCTAGCGCGCAGGCTTTCCTCAGCCGGACAGGATCGCCGTGCGTCGCTTTCTCCTCGCCTCATGCCTGTCGCCGTGCATCCTGCTGGTCGCTGAAGCCGCCAGTGCCCGGACCAGCGTCTCTACCAGCACCACCGCGCCGCTGAAGACCTCCGCTGCCGGGGATATCAGCGTCACCAGTGCCGGGTCGACCATAGCGAACTTCGATGGCGGCGAGCGCTTCACGCTCGTGCCCGATGCCCTCACCGATGGGCCGCTTGCCAAGCTGCGCCTGTCGGGAGGCAGCGATCTGCTGTCGGTCAGCGGAGAACTTCGCGCCGAGGAAATGCAGTCCGATTTGTCGATGGGCCTGCGCCTTGGCCTCAAGCTGAAGCTGTGACGGCAGCGCGGCGCCCGGCATGACAGACATGCAGGTCCTGTCAATCCCTCCCGAGACGGGGCGGGCGCTGATGGTCGTCGATGACGACGCGGAGATCCGCGCGCTCCTGGCCGACAGCCTCGGCAAGCACGGCTTTCGCGTCGAGACCGCGGCGAATCCGCGCGAGATGGATGCGTTGCTGGCGCGGGTGCCGATCGAGCTGATCATCCTCGACATCATGATGCCGGGCGAGGACGGCATTTCGGTGTGCCGGCGCATTGCTCGTCGCAACGGACCGCCGGTGATCCTGCTCAGCGCGCTCGGCGAGGAGGCGGATCGCATCCTCGGCCTGGAGATCGGCGCCAGCCATTATCTGACCAAGCCGTGCAGCCCGCGCGAGATCCTCGCGACGGTACGGGCGGCCCTGCGCCAGACCGATCTGGCGCCCAAGGAAGAACGGCGCGCCTTCACCTTCGTCGGATGGCGAATCGATTTCCTCACCCGCGAACTGATCGATCCCGCCGGCGTTCTCGTCGATCTCACCGACGGCGAGTTCAGCGTACTGCGCGCCTTTGTGGAGCGGCCGCGGCGCGTGTTGTCGCGGGAGGGGCTGCTGGATGCGTCGCGCGGCCCGGATGCCGATGCCTATGATCGGGCGATCGACGTCCAGGTCAGCCGCCTGCGCCGCAAGCTCGGTTCGCGCCACGACGAGATCATCCGCACGGTGCGCAATGAGGGCTATATGTTCGTGCCTCGGGTGATCCGCGTGTGAGTGATCGCGCCCGTCCCCGGGGATGGCCGCTCTTCGCGCGCATCTTCGCGCTCATGCTGCTCACGGTGCTGCTCGTCCAGATCCTGAATTTCGCGCTCGTGCTGGTGATGCCGATGCCCGCGCCGAGTGTGCAGCCGGTCGCGCGGGTCGCCGCCGTGCTGGCATCGGGCAATGATCCGAGCGGCACGCTTCGAGTCTCGACCGATGTCGCCGAGCCGCGGCAGAACGAAGGCCCGCGCGATCTCCAGCTTGCGCGCCGGCTGGCGAAGGACCTGTCGCTTCCCGTCGACACCGTCCGCGTCGCGATGCGCGGCCCCACACCACTTGGCATGGCGGGGCCTTTCGGTGACCCGCAGCGCAGCAGGGGCATGCCCGTCGGCTTCCCCGGACCGTCTCTCCAGCGCGACGGGCCCGACGAGAATCTTCTGTTCGGGTGGTTCACCGTCGCGGTCAGGCTGCACGACGGGCGGTGGCGCAGCGTGCAGCCGATCCGCAGCGGCTTCGAGCCGTGGCGCTGGCGGACATTGCTCTGGCTGGTCGTGGCGATCGTCGTGGTCGCGCCCTTCGCCTGGGTGCTGGCGCGCCGCCTGGCGCGGCCGATCGGCTTGTTCGCCTCGGCCGCCGAGCGGCTCGGGCGCGATCCGCGCGCGCCGCCGCTGCCGCTCGTCGGCCCACCGGAGATTGCGGAAGCTGCCGCCGCGTTCAACGAGATGCAGGCGCGGCTCAATTCCTATGTTCGGGATCGCACCACGCTGCTGGCCGCCATCGCGCACGACCTGCGCACGCCGCTGATGCGCCTGACCATGCGGCTTGAACATGCGCCGTGCGACCTGCGCATGGCGGCCGAGGGCGATATCCAGGAGATGGACCAGCGCATCGCGGCGGTGATGGCGTTCGTTCGCGACATGAACCGACCGGCGCGCCGGCAGCGTCTCGATCTGCGCTCGCTGGCGGAAAGCGTGACGGACGATTTCGCCGATCGCGGCGATCCCGTTGTCCTTGCCGCCGGCGATGCGGTCGTCATGACGGGCGACGCCCCGGCGCTGAAGGCGCTGCTTGCCAATCTGATCGGCAACGCCGTCAAATATGGCGGCGGTGCGCAGGTCGCTTGCCGGATGGCGGACTCGGCGGCGATCGTCGAGGTCGCGGATTCGGGCCCCGGCATGTCGGAGGATGATCTTGCGCTCGCCTTCGAGCCGTTCTTCCGGGCGGAGCGGTCGCGCGCGCGGGGAACCGGAGGCGTCGGACTCGGCCTCGCCAGCGTGCGGGCGGTCGCGCGGGCGCATGGCGGCGAGGCGCTGCTGGAAAACCGGCCCGGGGGCGGGATGGTTGCGCGCGTCGTCCTGCCGCTGTGATGTCTGGCGATGTCGGAAATGTCGGGTGTGGAAATATCCCGGCAATGATCGCTCGCTCCATGGGTGGTTCGACAACGAACCAAAAGGCCTCCCGATGCGTAATCTCGTTCTGGTATGCGCTGTCCTCGCGATAACGGGGTGCGCCAACCAGCCGCCGCCCTTTCGGGGTGGCCCGCCGCCCGGGATGGACGGCACGGGCGACGGCGGACGGGGGATGCCGCCCGGCGGACCTGGCGAGCCGGGCCGCCTGTTCATCAGCCCGATGGGAGAACCCTTTCGCGCGCAGCGCGGCGAGGGCGATCCGCAGGAGAAATGGTTCGCGGGCGTGGACACGAATGGCGACGGGAAACTGACGCTGGCCGAATTCACCCGGGATGCGGCGCGTTTCTTCGCGGTGCTCGACCGTGGGCATGACGGCGAGATCGATCCGGACGATATCGACTATTATGAAACGGTGCTCGCCCCGGAAATCCGGGTCGGCGGTGGGGGCGAGCCTGCCGGTGGCCGGGGTGGTGGCGAGCGCGGCGGCCGTGGCCGGCGCGGTGGCGGCGGCCCGGGCGGCGGTGGCCCCGATGGGGGCATGGGCGGCGGCGGGCCCGGCGGCGGCCCGGGTGGCCCCGGCGGTGATGGGCCGGGCGGTGGCGGAGCGGGCGCGGGTCGCGGCCGCGCGGCCGGTGCGGGCAGGCAGGGCGCAGCGCGCTTCGGCTATTTCGACTTGCCCGAGCCGGTGACTGCTGCCGACAGCAATTTCAATCGCGGCATCAGCCCCGACGAGTTCGAGCGCGCTGCGGCGAAGCGCTTTGCCATTCTCGACGTCAACGGCAACGTCATCCTGACCCAGGCGGAATTGCCGCGTATCTCGTCTCCGGCGGGCGGTCCGCGAAAGGGCGGTGGGCGCCCGCCAAGGGATCGCGACGACCAGCGCTGACCTACCCAAATATATGGGGCCGTCGGCCGCCGGGTATAAGGAGCGACCAGCCAGGCCGACCCCCTGGACTGCCTGGCTGGTGCCCTTCCGGCTGTAAGGAGGCGGCCGGTCGTGTGTCGGGGGCGACACCAACACCGGGGAGTATCTCCGATCGGGTATCGCCCCGCACGGGCTATTCTGACGTCGGATGTTTCCCGGATATTTCCGCCCCGGGCTGATGCGCATCGGACACAGTCACGGCAAAAAACGCGCTGGGTGACCGCATGATGCGTAAGAAATACACCCGCAATAATCGGCTCCGAAAGCGCTGCCTCCACGACCGAAAGGGGGAACATGATGTCCAGATACTTGTCGCTCTGCCTCTTGTCGCTGGCCGCGGCGCTGCCTGCCTCGGCGCAGCAATCGCCGCCGGCCGGCCCGCCGCCACGCCCCGACATGGCCAGGATGATCGAGCGCGAGGGCGACGATATGGCGCTGCTGCTCGGCCTGTCGACGGCCCAGCGCGCCGGCCTCGACGCCTTCCTGAAGGCGTTCGGCCCGCCGCACCGCGACCGTCCCGAGGGGCCGCCGCCAGCGTCCGCGACATTCGCCGATCATCTCGCGGCGATGGAGAAGGAATCGGCCGGCCGCGCCGCTGACGAGCATGAGCGCCTTGCTGCGGCGCGCGCCTTTTATACCAGCCTCGATACCCGGCAGCGCCAGCTCTTCGAGGCACTCCAGCGGTTGCGCCACGGCCCAGGTGGCCCGGGCCCACGGCCTGGGGATATGCGGGGCGGGCCGGGCGCGCCGCCGCCGGCCGGCGAGGGGCCGCCGCCGCGCTGACCGGCGGCGCTCTCCCGATCCGGGCAGGGTGTGCTGCCCCGCCCGGTGGGCTGCGAAAAGATGCAGCGCCCGGCCTCTCCGGTGTGTACAGTGGCGCCGGGAAGAGGCGGGGGAGAGGCGCGGCATGATGATCGGGCGATGCGATAACGATCGCGGAGGAAATGCTGCGGGCCGCTCCGGGCTGCGGCGATGACCGGCCTCATCGTTGCGGGGGCCATCATTGCCCTGATCGCCGGCCTGGCGCTCTTTTCGCATCTCGCGGCCCGGCATATCGAGCGGCAGGTTCCCGCCGACGGCGCGTTCGTCACCGTTAACGGCACCCGCCTCCATTATACCGATCGGGGCCAGGGGCCGGCGATCGTGATGATCCACGGGCTCGGCGGGCAGATGCGCAATTTCGGCTATGCGCTCGCCGACCGGCTCGTGGCCGATCACCGCGTGATCCTGGTCGACCGGCCCGGCTCGGGCTATTCCGCCGCCGCGCCCTCGGCCGCGCTCCCGGCCCAGGCGGCGCTGATCGCTGGTCTTGTCGAGGCGCTGGGGCTGGACCGGCCGCTCGTCGTCGGTCACTCGCTCGGCGGTGCCGTCGCGCTGGCGCTGGCGCTCGATCATCCGGACAAGGTCGGCGGGCTCGCGCTGATCGCCCCGCTCACCCAGATACAGGAAACGGTGCACGCCGCCTTTGCCGGCATCGACATTGCCTCGCCGATGGTGCGCCGCATGCTTGCCTGGACGATTGCGACACCGCTCGGGATGCTCTCCGGCCGGCGCGGCGCCATCGCGGTATTCGCGCCCGAGCCGGCGCCCGAGGATTTCGCGACCAGGGGCGGCGGAGCGCTCGTGCTGCGCCCCGCCAGTTTCCACGCGGCCTCTGCCGATCTGGCCGCCGCGCGCGTGTCCATGCCGGCACTGGTCGCGCGCTATGCCGATCTGTCCGTGCCCACCGCGATCCTGTTCGGGCGCGAGGATGCCATCCTCGACCCGGCGGTGCATGGCGAGCGGACCGCGGCCGCGGTGCCGCACATCGATCTCACCCTGATTTCCGGCGGCCATATGATCCCCGTCACGGCGCCCGATACCGTGTCGGACTGGATCCGCGGCAGGATCGGCCTCGCCGGCTAGTGTCGCGCGCGCAGTGACCGGCAGGAAGCGGGGCTTGTCGCGCCATGGCAGCCAGGGCGTTTACCTGTTTCGCGCGGGATTTCGTTAAGAAGTGCGGCCTTAGTTTGCCGACTCATGAAGTTCGTGCTCGCCGCCATCATCTTCCTGGTCCTGGGCGACATGATCGTCGCGCATGGCGCCAATACGGCCATGGCGGCGACCGTGATCATGCGCTTCTTTCATGCGACCGGTCAGGCCGGGCACGAATCGATCTTCTCGCGCTGAACCATTGGTGCGTCGCAGCGCCAAGTCTTTCGAAAATCGGAATCAGTTCGACCGGTTTCGCTATCTGCGCCCCTGAATCACGATTATGATGGCGGCATGTTCGCTATCTTCCTCACGCAGGATTATGCGCCCTTTGCGGTCGCGTTCGTGGTGATGCTCGGCATCGGCCTGATCGAGGCGGTCGGGCTCGGCTTCGGGCATCTCGACCTGCATGCCGATGTCGATGCGCATGCCGATCTCGGCGGCGATGCCGATGCGGGCGGCGGGGTGCTCGACTGGCTCGGGCTGGGCGATGGCCTCCCGATCCTGATCTGGCTGACGTCGCTGCTCGGCTGCTTCACGCTTGCCGGCATTGCCGTTCAGCAGGTCGCGACCGCCGCGCTGGGTGCGCCGCTGCACTGGGGCCTGGCCTGCGGCGCGGCGCTGGCGATCGGCGGCGTGGCCAACGCCTTTGTCGCGAAGGGGCTGGCGCGGATCATGCCGGGCTATGAATCGACCGTGATCGACGCGGAGGATCTGCTCATGCGCCGGGGCACCGTGCTGGAGGGCGCCGCGCGGCGCGGCCATCCCGCGCGCGCCAAGGTCGTCGATCAGCACGGCCAGGCGCATTATGTCATGGTCGAGCCGCACGAGGACGCCGATATCGTCGCGCAGGGCGAGACCGCGCTGCTCGTCCGCAAGGTCGGGCCCACTTTCTTCGTGGTGCCCGATGCGGATTCCGCCCTGCGTCCGATCTGATTCCTCACCACCGGGCTACTCATCAACAGGAGGCTTTCTTGGCCGCATCTCTCGTGCCCATCCTCATCTATGCGGGGATCATTCTTCTCGGCCTGATCGTGATCGGGCTGATCCTGACGCGGCTCTATCGCCGCGCGACCAAGGACGTGGCGCTGATCCGCACCGGCTTCGGTGGCGAGAAGGTCGTGCTCAACGGCGGCATCATGGTCATCCCGGTGCTGCACGAACTGATGCAGGTCCGGCTGACCACGGTGAAGCTCGAGGTGTCGCGCCTCAACAAGGACGCGCTGATCACACTCGACAAGCTGCGCGTCGACGTCGTCGGCCTGTTCCACATCAAGGTGAAGCCCGACGCGCAATCGATCGCCGCCGCGGCGCAGACGCTGGGTGAATCGGTCAACAGCCCCGATGCGGTGAAGTCGCTGCTCGACGGCAAGCTCGTCTCGGCGCTGCGCTCGGTCGCGGCGACGATGACGATGGAGCATCTCCACGCCAACCGCGCCGACTTCATCCAGAAGGTGCAGGAGGCGCTGATGACCGATCTGGACATGAACGGCTTCCAGCTCGAATCCGTCTCGATCACGCATTTCGACCAGACCGCGTTCGAGCATTTCAACGAGAACAACGCGTTCGACGCCGAGGGCCTGACCGTGCTCACCCGCACGATCGAGGAGCGCAAGAAGATCCGCAACGACATCGTCGCGACCAATCGCGTCGAGATCGAGCAGCGCAACCTCGACGCCAACAACCAGTCGCTCGAGATCGCGCAGGCGGCCGAGCAGGCGCGGCTGACGCAGGAGCAGACGCTGGCCGCGCTGCGCGCGCAGCAGGCGACGGCGATCGCGACCGCCGAGGCCGAGCAGACCCGCCTCGCCGAGATCGCGCGCATCAATGCCGAGCAGGCGCAGACCGTCGCGCAGACCGAGGCCGACAAGATCGTGCAGACCGCGACGATCGCCCGGGACGGCGCGGTGCAGACGGCGACGATCGAACGCGACCGCAATATCGAGCTCGCCCGCATCACCACCGCGGTGCAGACGGCGCAGAAGTCCGAGGAGGAATCGACCGCGACGGCCGCCGCCAACGAGGCGCGCGCGCTTGCCGTGCGGGCCGAGGAAAGCGTGCAGACGGCCAAGGCGACCGAGATCGCCAACCGCAACAAGAATGTCGCCGTCATCGCCGCGACCCAGCGCGCGCAGGAGGAGGCGGTGCAGATCACCGTCGCCGCCACCGCCGAGAAGGAAGCCGCCGAGGCGCGCGCCGCCGCGCTCCGCACCGAGGCGACGGCCGAGGCGGATGCGGAAAAGGCCCGGGCCGAGGGCCGCGCCGCCGCGTTCAAGGTCGACGCCGCCGGCCAGGCCGCGATCAACGAGGCGACCAATGTGCTGAGCGACGCGCAGACCGCGCTGCTGGTGCGCAAGGCGATGCTCGAGGCGCTGCCGGGCATCATCGCCGCGGCGAGCAAGCCGATGGAGCAGATCGACCGGATCTCGATCCTCGATGCGCGCGGGCTGCACGGCGATGCGGGCGCTCCGGACGGGGTGGCGGGATCGGGCAACCTGGCGGATTCGGCGGTGGCGGCGGCGCTGCGCTACCGCGTCGGCGGGCCGCTGATCGATGCGCTGATGGCCGAGATCGGCATGGGCGGCGGGAGCCTCAACAGCCTGCTCGCCGGCGCCGCGGCCCCCAGGGCAGCGGCGGCGGCAGCGGACGATGGCGAGGCGGACGAGGCGAAGGGCTGAGGCGCCCGCCTAGCGGAACTTCACCAGCGGCGGCTTGCCGTTGATGTAGCAGCGTGCGGGATCGTCGAAGCGGAAGCCGCCCGCGGCGAGGCGGGCGATCGCCTGCACCGCGCGGCCGGTGATCTGCTCGGCGGAGGTGCCGACGATATCCTCGCCGAGGAACTGCGTCGCCGCCATCACGCCGCCGCGCCAGTCGACGATCTGCCCGCGGACGCGGCCGCGCTCCACCAGGCGGTGGACGCTGGCATAGGGCATGCCCAGGCCGCGGGCGAGCGCGCTGATCGAGACGGGCTCGCGCAGGCTGGCGGGCGGCGGGGTATCGCGCTCGGCATAGCGGAAGGCGAGCGTGCGATCGAAGGTGATCGGCCGGGCATTGGCGATGATCACGGCGTTGACCGCGAGCATGTCGCGCCAGCTCTCGAACAGCGGGGCCACGAATTCGAGCGCGCCGAGCATCAGGTCGATCGCGGCGATGATGGTGGCGTGGCGATCATAGGCGGTGTCGGCGCGCGTCTCGGGCAGGGGGATGCCGAAGGCGTGGAAATGCTCGATCAGCCGGACCATGCTGTCGTGGATGCGATCGAGGCTGGCGAGGAACTCGGGGCGGTCGAACGCGGTGACGACGACGCCGTGGCGGCCGCGCGCGCAGATGCCGTCCGCCATCATCGCGTTGACGCGGCGGCGGATCGATTCGAACGGCCGATCGAGCGAGGTCGCCACGGCGTTGATCGAGATGCCCTGCGGCGCATCGCCCGCGCGCAGGGCGGGGCAGCCCGCCGGCCCGTTGAGCCAGGCGTCCCGCCGCAGCAGCACGAGAAAGATGATCGCCCGTTCCAGGCGCCCGTCGAACAGGCGCATGATCTCGACAAAGCAACTGACCTGCATTTCGCCAGTCAGGCGGCCCGTCAAACGGCTGAACGGCCGGCTCGGCCGGCACGTGGTCAGGTCGGGTGGCGCGGCAATACTCCCCTGCGGTGCAAGATTGAGAAAGGCGCGCGCCCGTTGGCGCCCGGGCGCGCGCGGATGGCAATCGCCCCCCGGCAAAGCCATCCTCGCGCCACGCTATCCACTCGCCCGGCCACCGCAAAGCCGGACCTTGGTCCCGTTATCCACATTGAGTAGGTGGGCTTTGATGTGGAAAATATACCGTATTTTCCCCGAGGCGCGCGCCGCGCCGGCGCGATATATCCATTTCGGTTGCAAGTTCATGAAGTCGCCGGGCTTTCCCGCGCGCCGGGCGCCCCCGCGCCGCGCGGACCGTGGGAAAAGCGCCGCGCGACGCGCCGCCGGGCCCCGGCCCGACGCTAAACGCTTGCCCTCCCGCGCCTCGATCCGCCATGCGCTGCGGCATGACGTTTCAGGTAGACATGGGGACGGACGGCGCGGGCAAGACAATCCACGTCGATCTGGAGGAGCTGCTCGCCACCCGCCTCCTCGTCCAGGGCAATTCGGGTTCGGGCAAATCCTATCTGCTGCGCCGGCTGATGGAGCGCAGCGCCGGGCAGGTGCAGCAGATCGTGATCGACCCGGAAGGCGATTTCGTGACGCTGGCGCCCTATGGCCATGTCGCGATCGAGGCGGTGGATTATGCGGTGGGCGAGATCACGCGCTTCGCCGCGCGCTGCCGCGAGCACCGCACCTCGGTGGTGCTGAGCCTGGAGGGGCTGGAGATGGAGGGGCAGATGCGCTGCGCCGCGGCCTTCCTCAACGGCCTGTTCGATGCCCCGCGCGAACATTGGTATCCGGCGCTGGTGGTGGTCGACGAGGCGCAGATCTTCGCCCCGGCGGCCGGCGCCGAGGTGAGCGAGGAGGTGCGCCGCGCCTCGCTCTCGGCGATGGCCAATTTGATGTCGCGCGGGCGCAAGCGCGGCCTGGCCGGGATCATCGCGACACAGCGGCTGGCCAAGCTCAGCAAGAATGTCGCGGCCGAGGCCAGCAACTTCCTGATGGGCCGCACCTTCCTCGACATCGACATGGCGCGCGCGGCCGACCTGCTCGGCATGGAGCGGCGCCAGGCCGAATCGATCCGCGACCTTTCGCGCGGCACCTTTCTCGGCCTGGGCCCGGCGATCGCGCGGCGCCCGGTGATGGTGAAGATCGGCGCGGTGCAGACGAGCGCGCGCAGCTCGAGCCCGGTGCTGACCCCGCTGCCCCAGGCCCCTTCCGACGACATGATGACCTTCCTGCGCGAAGGCATCGAGGAGCCGCCGAGCACGCTGTTCCCGCTGCTGCCGCCGGGCGTCTCCCCGGCACCGCGCACGCCGCCGGCCGCGCAGCTGCTGCAGGACCTCGCCGCGACGCCGCCGCGCGAGCATGACAGCGGGCCGGAACAGACGCCGGAGGAGCTGGAGGCAGTGATCGCGCAGGTGCTGCGCGCGATCGTGGACGATCCCGAGGCGACGCTGCGCACGGCGAGCGTGCTGTTCCAGGATTTCCAGGTGCGTTGCCGCATGGCGGGGGTGAAGCGCAGCCCGCTCGACCCCTCGGGCTTCGCGCGGCGCCTGGCCGCGGCGCGCGCGGGCATCTTCGACGGGCTGGACGCCGAATGGCAACAGGCGCTGGAGACGGCGAGCGAGCTGCCCGACGAGATGCTGGGCGCCTTCCTGCTGGTCGCCCGCGCCGCACGCGAGGGCGAGCCCTGCCCGAGCGACGAGGCGGTGGCGCGCACCTATGGCACGAGCTCGCTCGGCCGCGCGCGGCGGGTGATGAGCTATATCGAGGGGCGCAACATCTTCGTGACGCGGGTGGACCTTTCGGGGAAGCGATCGATCACCATCCCCGGGCTGGGCTGGACGACCGCCGCCGCGGAGGTTGGCGGGGCGTAGCAGCGGCGCCGGGTTGCGAAGCAACCCCGTAGGGCGGCGACCGGCGGAGCCGGGGCCGTGTGCTGAAGCAAGGCGGGGGAGGGCCCGGGCCTCGCTCGCCCTCATCCGGCGCTTCGGGCCGCCTGCTCCCGCCGGGAGCAGGCGGCGCAGCGCCCGGGGTGCCGGCGGTGGGGCGCCGGTGCGGGATGGGCTCGACAGGCGCGCGCGCTGCCAGCATGGTGCGGGCCATGTCGGATGTGGTGGAAGCGGTCGGCGTGGTGGTCGAGATGGCGGGGGCCGTCGTCGACCTGTGCCTCGATTCCGCCGACGAGCCCAGGCGCAGGCGCCGGGGCTGGCTCTCCGTCACGCTGACGGTGCTTGGGCTGATCGCGCTGCTGTTCCTGCTGGCGCTGTGGTGGCTTGGATAGCCGCGGGGCCCGGGGCATCGGCGATGGCGGGCGGACGACGCCGCAGCCGCTCACATCTTGAAGCAGTGCTCGCGGTGCCAGGCGAGGAAATGCGGGTGCGGGCGATCGGCGGCGCGGCGCGGGGGCAGGGCGTGGCCGGTGCGGTTGATCATGGCGTGCACGCCATCGGGATCGTTGATCTGGCGCGAGACGAGGATGCGCAGATCGTCTTCCAGGCTGATCAGCCCGCGATCGAACATCCAGTGCACCGTGCCGGACAAGGCGAGGCCATTGTTGATGATGTCCGGCCCGTTCCGCTCGACCGGCCTGATATGCGCCGCCTCCACCTCGGCCCGGCCGCCGCCGTTGATCAGCTTCAGCCCGGTGATCGCGCAGCGCGCATCATAGGCGTGCAGCACGACGCGGCGAAAGATCCGATCCCGCACGATGCGCGAGGAGAGGGTGGCGACGCGATCCCGCTCCTGCTCGACCTGGAAGGGCGCGCGCTCCTCCTGCACGACCGGGCCGGCGGGGGCTTCGTCGACGCGCGGCAGCAGCGTTTCGTCATCGGCGAGGCCGAGCCCGACGATGCGGTTGAAATCCGCCGCGGACAGCGGCCGCACCGCTGATTGCGCCCGGCCGGAAATGGCGCCGGCCTCGTTCAGCAGGCCGCGCTCGACCGGGCCGGCGGCATCGCTGAACGCGACGGGGTTGGGGAAATCGAGATAGCTGCCCGGCTCGATCAGCGCGAGGAACATCCCCGGCGCGCCCGGATCGGGAATGACCTGCTGGACCCGGGCGACGGCGAAATAGCCGCGCGTGCCGGGCACCTTGCGGGGCTCATAATAAAGGATCCAGTCACCCACGGTCTGCCGGGCGCGGCCGAGATAGGGGCGCGGGAACTGATAGCGCTCGGCGGGGCTGTCTTCGTAGATCGAGTCCGCGCGGTGGATGAAGACGCCGAAGGCCATTCGGGAATCATAGCGGTAAAGCCGGGGGAGCCAAGGGGCGGGCGGCGGCCGGGCCGCCATGGGCTTGGAAATACCGGCCGGGGGGCCTTCCCGGCCGTCGAGCGCGGGCGATCGATGGTGGAAGCCATGCGCTCCGCCCCGCCGCGCTCACTGATAGCGCAGCGTCTTGTCGAACCCCTCATTCGCCTTGGTCATCCTGGCCAGCTTCCTGAGCTGGCCGCGGACATGCCGCTCGAACCGCACATCGTCATGGATGCCCGTCGCCCGATATTCCTCCTGGCCGATCAGTTCCTTGAGGCGCTGGGCGAACGCCGCCTGCGCGTTCGTGCACTCCGCGGCCTTCAGGGCATGGCAGACCCATTCCTCGGCGGCGGCCTTGTCATACTCGTCCCGCGCCTCATAGCCGCGCCGGTCCGCCGCCGCCTGATCCAGCTTCGCAGCCGCGAGCCGGCGCTCCAGCCATTTCCGGACCAGTTCCCCGTCCCACACCCTTGCCGGATTGTTCATTGCTCTCTCCCCAAACCTCGTCTGCCGTCTTGCTCCAATAGATGGGAGGGGGATAGGAGCCAGGTTCGCTGGTCGCGCCCAGCCGCCGGGCGGCTGGGCGCGACCTGGGCCGTCCCTCCTTCCCGAAGCTGATCCCGTAAACCGACATTCGTTTACGTAGCGACGGTCGACAGGAATGGTGGGTTGCGGCCCGTCCGGTTTCGGGGATCGAACGGTGTAACCGGCCCTTCATTAAGGCTCAGTTTGTCGGCAGCTACGCGCCCCAATCTCGGCCATTAAACTGGACCACAGGCTGGCCTGAAAGCGGCCGTTTATAGGAGGTCGCCCAGCTTACGCGCCATCTTGAGCGAAGACTCCTATCAGGCGATGAAGGGTCATGGGCGCATCTTATGTTTCTACCGGTGCTGGCGGCACTGACTATGAAGTGGACGCGGCAGCATCCGCCCTCGCGCGGCTGCTCGGCCAAGCGCCTGATCGGCTGCTGGCATCGGGGTCGGTGCCGCAGCACGTCATGCTCCAGGACCGTACCGGCCCTGCGGGCTTCGACGACCTGAGCATCACTGCGGTCGATCCCGCCGGCGACGTGGTCAGGCTTTTTATTCAGGCGAAACGGCGCTTTTCCTTTGCGGCAGACGGCGCTTTCGCGAAACTTCTCCAAAGCGTAGCGGCTCACGATCTAGTCGACGGTGGCGCTTGGCGGGCAGGGATCATGTTCGGCGAAGCGAATTTGCCGACGGAAGATGTCGAGACCCTGTTCGAGTCCGCACGTCAATCTGCTGATGCGGCCGTGTTTCGCTCCCGCTGGGAGCAGCCCGGCGCGACCAATCCCGCCAAGCGCGACCTTCTAGCCACGGTCCGGGCCGCATTAGCCGATGACGATGGTGCGGTTTGGTGCGTCATGAAGCGCATCATCATCGTCAGCTGCGATTATCATCTGGTGCGGTCTAGAGATCGAGACGCAGCGATAACCGCCTTGAAACAGTCTCTGACCGGGCCCGCCCAGGATGCCGACGAGCTTTTCGCCCGGTTGCGTGATCTGGCACTGCGCCATGCGCAACGTGCGGGGCAATGGAGTCGATTATCGCTTGCTGCCGAACTCGGCACTCGAATTGTACCCGCGCGGTCGATCAGGGAGGCGCTCGCGCTGTTGTCGACATGCTCCTCGGCGGCCCTCCATGCCATTCCCGCTCATATTCAGGGAATCGCTCCCTTTCCTGCCCTCTCGCTCCTCCGCCCCGAAGCCTACCGCGAAGCACGCAACATCCTTGCGACCGAACGCAGGCTGCGGCTGTCGGGCGAAGGCGGGTCGGGCAAGTCGGGGATGCTGCGACGGATCGCCGCCGGTTTCGACGGTGCAGTCCTCGCGCTTAAGGACGACCGGGTGGCGGCATCGAGCTGGGCCCCCCATGCGGGAGCGCTTGGCCTGTCCGTTGGCGCACAGGACGTGGTCGATGAACTCGCGGCATCGGGCCCCTGCCTGCTCGCGATCGACGGCGCGGATCGCATGCTGCTCTCGACGCGGCGCGGCGTGGTGCTCGACCTGTTGCGCGCGATCGCCTCCTGTCCGTTACGCGAGCGCTGGTCGATCATCACCAGTGCACGCGATTTCCAGACACGCGATCTCGTCGCCAGCGCGATGGAGGAAGCGGGGTTGACCGACCTTGGCAGGCGTTGCGCGATCGGCAGCCTTTCCAGCCCCGACATAGCGCTGTTGAGCGAAACCTTCCCCGCGATCGGCGCCGTCGCCCGCCGCGGCGATCTCGGCGATCGCAATCGCATCCTGTTCGTGCTGCGCGAGGTGCTCGCGTCGCCAAACCTGCCGACACCCTGCACTGAGATCGGATTGGCGGCTGCCTGGGCAAGCCGCGGTACGGGGGCCGAGCCACCCCAGCCCGAACGCGACCATGCGCTCGCGATGATCGGCGAGTTGCTTCTGTGCCGGCCCGAACACAGACCCGGGCGCGCCGACGTCCATCCGGCCGGCCTTGCCCAACTCGAAGCCGAAGATATTGTCTATGCCCATCCGACCCGCGATATCTTGGCCTTCACCCATGACGTGCACGAAGATTGGGTGTTAGCGCGGACCTTCGACCGGCATCGCCAAAATCTTCCCGAATTGATCGACAAAGCCGATCAGCCCCTCTGGTGGCTGCGCGCGATGCGTCTCCTCGGGCAAATGCTGCTGGAGAACGAGGTTGATCCCGTGGCTTGGCTGGAAACACTCGCCGCACTCGACGCCTATCCTGGACTCGACCCGGCTTGGAGCCGCAGCCTGCTCGTCGCGCCGCTATATTCCGAGCGTTCGCAGGAAATCCTTGAGCGGATCGAGCCGGTCCTTCTCGTCGACAAGGCCGCACTTCTGGTCCGCCTGATCGATACGCTACTGGTCTATGAGACGCGGCTCGATGAAAGATTGATGCAGGCATCGGCATTCGCGGACATGGGGGAAGCCGAGCGGCTGCGTGTTGTCGCGTCGATCAAGCATCCGCAATGGCGCAGCTGGGTCGCCTTCCTACGCTGGTCTCTTCCCAAGTGGCGGCAATGGCCCGCCCATATCATTCCCCAGCTCGCAGAACTGGCGAGCAGTTGGACCTTCGTCACCGAGGGCGACCGCAACTGGGTCACCAAAGCGATCATGACCCTGGTCAGCGAATGGCTGACTGAGATCGAGGATGCCAGCCACACCGAAAATTGGGACGATCGACGCGACCCATTCGGAGTCGAGGAAGTCTCATACGGAGACTGGGAGAAGGTCGAAAAATCGCTCCGCCGAACCCTGAAGATGGGTCTCGCCTCAGCGCCGGATATGGTCGCCGCCTATCTTCGCCGGCTTGTCGCGGAGAAGCGGCTCGACGATGCACGCTCCGACATGCTCGAAAATCCTCGCAGCGTGCCCGCGCGTCTGGCGCGGCCCTATGTCGATATGGCGATTGCTCAGCTCACGCCGCGGCGCAAGCGCGTGCGCCATGACTATCTCGGCATCCATCACGATTGCTTCTCGCCGCTCGCGTTCCATGATGCCGGCATCACTAATGATCGAGGTTTCTCGCCGGCCTCACCGATGCGCGGAGGTTTTGCTAACCTATTCGCCAGCGACGAAACGGAAGCGCTGCGTCTTTTCCACCGTCTCGAAATGCGCGCCTCGGTTTTCTACCGCCATTTCATCAAGTGGCAGGACCGCCGGAAAGCGCGGCCGATCCGCCTCGAAACGCCCTGGGGCGTAATCCCGCTCTGGGGCGAAGAGAATGTCTATCGCTGGTCGCGCGTGACCCTGGGATCGCCGGTGCTAGGCTCGGCCTATCTGGCACTCGAAGGATGGCTGGCGGCACAGGCCGCAGCCGGCCGGCCGCTCGCCGAACTCTTCCAGCTTGTCCTCCAGCCCAACGGGCTGGTGGCCACCGCGAGCCCCTGCATCAATCTCCTCGCCGAACATATCAATACGCCCGGCCAGGTCGACGGCGCCGCGCCCTTTCTGGGTGCGCCGCGGCTATGGGATTATGATCTGCGCCGCTTCCAGGACGACCGCACCCACGGGCCGATGGGCTATATGGGCCGCGACGATCACTATGACGCGACCGCCGAGGTTCATGCCCGCTATGCCAAGCGGAGCTTCCTGCCGCGGGACCTGCTGCTGCCGTTCCAGCTGATGGCGGGCGCAGATGCCACGCAGGCGCTTCAAGATGCGCGCGAGCGCTGGACGGCGGCCGATCTGGCCGGATTCGACGACCAGCTCGAAGATGCCGAAGCGGTCGAAGCGCTGGAAGACCGCCTGCGCCGCATCCGCTCGGACAGCGACCTCGGGCAGATTTCGCTAGAGCAGAGCCCGCAAGGCGATGGCCTGATTGCCCAGATACAGCCGCCCGCCGAGGATCTGGAGGCGATCGGACAGCTCAATCGCGAACAGGCGGTGCTGAACGAAGCCGGCCGGCTATGGAACTGGGTTCACAAGTCGCGCGAGCAAGGCGCGCTCGATCCCGGCCTGACGCTCGCCGACGCGATGGCGTTGGCCGATCAGCTCGAGGCGATCGAAGGCCTGGAGACCTTCTCCAACGCCTATCTGGTGACCCGGCACCGCGCGAGCGGGATCGTCGGAACCGCCGCACTCGTCGCCCGTCATGCCAGCGATGAGGAATTATCGCATTGTCTCGATTGGGCGCGCGCCCGAATCCTTGGAGGCTGCCACCTGGTACGGCCTGGGGCGGATGAGGCGCTGCTTATTAACCAGGTCAGGCTGTTCGACGATCCCCAACTCTACGGAACCGAGGGCCTCGCGGCGCTTATCAATCGGGGTATTGAGGAACGGGGCGATCGCAGGCTCGCGCTCGAGCTCGCCACGCACCGGCTCGACGATATCGCGACGGCGCTGGTTCACAGTCTCGACTGGAACAGGGTGCCCGATTTCGCCTGGGCGGCGACGATCGCGGCCTTCGATATTTGCGATATGCGCCGGCACCGCTTCTGGATGAAGGGCGACGACGAGCGTGCGGCGCGAACACGGCGCCGCGATCGGCAACGGGCGATTCACCGCGCGCTTACGACCCGAGCCGAGGCACCCCTTCCACCGCAACCGCCCTATGCCTATCGCTGGTTCCGGCAGACGAAATGGCGCTGGCCGCTGGCGCGCAAGCGGGTGCAGTCGAAGCGGGTCTATGACTGGGGCCGCGCACCGGCGCTGCTAAAGGTGCTCAATTGCGCCGCGATCGCATGCGACCCTGTTCGAGCCACGGCCTTTGGCGCCTACCTCGCTGCGGTCGCGGGGTGGGCGCACGCCCATGCACATGACGAGGTCGCCGACCGTTTCCAGAACCATTTGCCCTATGAACTCGTGCACGCGCTCGCGGGCGCTGCCGGCCGTCTCGCCGCCGCGGGAGCCGATCCGGCGCTCTGGGAAATGTTCAAGCAGTTCGACCGGCGCGACCGAGGCGAGGATCTGATCGCCGACTACATGGACGCCATCACAACCGAGCTAGTGACGAGCGACCGCGCGCCGGACAAGCGCTTCTGGACCGCCTGGCAGCCGCCCGCCGATTTCGCGCTGGCCGGTGCTGGCCGCCCGCGCCGCTACAGGCCCGACTATGACCAGCTGGACAAGGTCGCGAGCGCGGCAGGCTTTGTCGGCCCCTATATGTCGCCCATCCCCCCAAACTGGCCTCATGTCGATGCGCTACTGCCGGCGATCGACCGCTGGGTCGAGGTCACCGCCTATTCGGCGTCGGCGGGCTATGCCCTACTCGGCTTCGCCACGAGGCTCAGCATCGTCGAACGTAGCCAGTGGCTAGTCAAATGGCTCGAAATCTACGCCGATCAGCATCAGGGCGACCCGCGTTTCTGGACCTATGGATCGAACGGCGACCGCGCGGCCGGCCTGCTGCAGCCGCTCGAAAGCGCGGACGCCGACATACGCCGTCGCATCCGCCGCCTGCTCGGCATGATCGCCGATGCTGGCTCGCTCGCCGCGCGCGATCTGCTTGGTCGCTTCGTCGGTGCGCGGTCTTGAGGATGTTCACTCGGCGCGATTGCTCCTTAGCGTCGTAGAGGATGCACTTGGCATCTAGGCCGAAAGCAGCTCGCTCGGACCAGGGTGCGCGAACGGCAGCTAGCTCTGAGTCCTTTCCAAGAAACGGCCAGACTGTTCACGGCCCAAGTTCAGCCATATGTGTCACCTGAACCAATGACCGCCCTCGGAAACCGTTTACCGTGCCGCGAGCGTCCGACTCTGGGTCTTTCCGTATTCATCAGCCGGCGAAACGGGTGGCGGCTATCCCAGACCGTAACCCGAAGGAGAACAGTCGGCTCCCGGCCAATCACCGCCGCGGCAGGATACCTCCCAAAAAGCCGCCGCCCCACCCCCCTCACCGCAAATCCCGGTAGAGATCGTCCGCGTCGCCCTGCAGGTCCTTGTACAGGTCGTCCGCATCGTCCTGCGCGGTGCGGCGGGCCCAGCGCAGGTCTTCCCACATTTCCTGCTTCATCGTGCGGAAATTGGCCATGCACACCGCATCCCCGGCATCGGGGGAGCGGCCCAGGATCGCCTTCATCTCGTCCTTCGGGCGCACCAGCACGCCGCGCGCGGAGACGCGCCACTGATAGGCGGCGAGATCGGCGCGCAGGCCCGGATCGTCGGGCAGCGCGACGGGCGCGGGGCCCTGCGGATCGAGCGCCTCGCGCAGCCGCCACACCATCTCGGCGCGCAGATTGGCGAATTTCAGGCTGCCGTCGGCGCTGCCGCGCGGCGAGGCGCTGGCGCCGTTGACCGGCACGGTCTGCACATCATTCTCGGCAAGGAAATTGGCGGTGGTGAGGCCCCAGCCGATCACGTCGACATGCACGACGGCGCGATCCCGGCGATGCGCGAGGACATGCGCGGCGGTCTGCGGGCCGCCCTGGTCCTGCGCGATCTCGCGGCCGGGCACGCGGATCAGCGTATCGAACCAGCTGCCGTGGCGGCGCGCGATGACGAAGCAATCGGCCCCGCCTACCGCGACATCCACGCCCATGCTCTCCATCTCGCCCTTCTCGCCGGTGGCGCGCGGGCGCCAGCGCGCCATCGCCGCCTCGATCCAGGCGGTGGGGATCACCTGCCAGTCGCCATCCTCCACGCCCGCCGCGAAATCGCCGTCGAGCATCTGCGCGCGCAGCGGCTCGGGCAGGGCGCGCAGCGTATCGACATAGCCGGTGCGGACATAGAAGGCGTTGTCGCCGACGCGGCTCGGCACGAAGGTGCGCGAGCGCGGCGTGATGCGCTTGTCGGCGCCGAACTCGGCCGGATCGAAATCATAGAGCGGCTCGCCGCGGAACAGGACGAAGGGATCGGGGCGGGCAAGCGCGCGCTCGCGCCCGCCGATCGTGCTGAACCAGCGCAGCTCGCCCGGCGCGGCGGGATCGGGATGGTTGGGATCGAGCCAGGGCGCGAAGAAATCGAGCACCCAGCGGCCCTCGGCACTGGTCGGCGGGTTGAACGTCATCACCACCCGGGCGCGCTGGCCCGGATCGCTGGTGCGCGCCCAGCCCATGGTGAAGCGCACCTGCGCCTCGCGCAGCTCGGTCGCCTCGTCATAGGCGATCAGATCATGCGCGCGGCCCTGCCATTTGTGATGATCGCCGGGGCGATCGAGCCCGCCGAACTCGATCAGGCGCGGCCCGCCCGGCGCCGGGACCTTCCAGGCGGCGCGGTGCGCGGCATAGCCGGCGGTGGTGCCGAGGATCTCGGCGATGCGCTGGACGATGCCCTCGGTCTGCGCCTTTTCACGGCGCAGGATCAGCGAGCGGCGATGGCGGGTGAGCGCGAGGCCGGCGAGCAGATCGGACTTGCCGCCGCCCGCCGCGCCGCCATAGCCGGTGACGTCGGCAGTGCTTTCCAGCGCCTGGAGCTGCGCGCCCGGCTGCGCGCGCCACGGCGCCGGATCGGCGGCGACCAGCGCGGCGACCTCCGCGCGCTCGGCCGGGGTGGCGGCGGCGAGGAGGCGATCGAGCAGGGCGGGATCAGGCGGGATCGTCATCGATCATGCCCGGATACCCGCCATCGATGCCGTGTTCGGCCCCGTGTTCGGCCCCCGGTTCCGCCTCCGCCCCGTCGCGCGTGGCGATGAGGGTGAGGAGCGAGGCGAGGCGGGTGGCGATCACCACCGGATCGGCCGGGCGCGCCGTGCCGTCCGCCAGGCCGCCCGTGGTGCCGATCATCCCGGCCAGCCCGCCCATGCCGGCATAGCCGCCGGGCGGATCGCCCCAGCGCTTCGGATCCCAGCGCGCGAGCATGCGCAGCCGCACGTCGATGCGCAGCCGCGAGCGGGTGACATTGTCCGGATTGCGCACCATGACGGCGGGGCCGCCGGCGGCATCCTCGCGCGCGACCCAGTCGTTGCGGCTGTCATCGGCGATCTCGATCATCTGGTCGGCGATGGCATCGAAGCCGATCGCGCGGGCCCAGGCCATGCGCCCGGCGAAATCCTCGTCGCGCAGCCAGAGATAGACGGTGGAGCGGTGCAGCGCATGGCGGCGGCACAATTCGTCCAGGGTGCGGCCTTCGGCGATGCCGGCGAGCAGGGCCTGTTCGAGCGGGGCGGAGCGACGTTTCTTCATGGCGCCGGGATAGCCGCGCGCGGGGCAGGGTTGAATCGACGCGGGGGCCGGCGGGGGCGCGTCTTTACCCTCTTGCTTAATCTCCTGTATGCCGGGCCCGGCTATCGCGCTCCCGTGCCCCATACTGGATGAAGATGCTCCGCCTGCTTTACATCAGCACTGCCCGCAGGAAGCCCGACCCGTCCTGGCTCGATGCGATGCTGTGCGAAGCGCGGGCGCGGAACGAGGCGGACGGGATCACCGGGCTGCTCGTCGCCGGGGGCATGCGCTACCTGCAGGCGCTGGAGGGGCCGGACGCGGCGGTGTGCGCGGCGATGGAGCGGATCCGGCGCGACCCGGCGCATGACGACCTGGTCGAGCTGGCGCGCGACGCGGTGGAGACGCGGATCTTCCCGCACTGGTCGATGGGCTATCTGATCGGCGACGCGGCGACCGGGGATGCCGCGCTGGCCGAGACGGTCGCGACGCTGATCCGGCCGATCGAGGACCGCACGATCCGATCCTATTTCATGGGCTTCGCCAAGCTGCACGCCGGCTAGGGGCTGGCTCCGGGCGGTTGCGCGACGTCGCCCGAGACGACCGGAGGCCGGGGCCGCCCTTGCGCGGGAGGGCGCAAAAAAAGCGGCGCGGGGGATGCCCGCGCCGCCCTGTCATGACTCAGCCCTGCGGGGCGATCAGTGCTTTTTCTTCTTGTGCTTCTTGCCGGTGTCGGCCGGATCGGTCGCGGTGCTGTCCGTCGCCATGGTGTCGGCCGGCGGGGTGGTGGCGGTGCTGTCCGGCGCGGGCGTGGTGGCGCTCGGGGCCGGATCGGGCGTGGTGGCCGGCTGCGTCATCGGATCGGGCGCCGGGGCGGTGGTGGTGGTGCCGGGCGTGGTCTGGCCCGGGGTCGTCTGGCCCGGCGTGGTGGTCGTCTGGGCGATGGCGGGCAGCGCGACGGTGAGCGCCAAGCCGGCGATCGCCGAGCTCAAGATGTTGATACGCATTACTAATCCTCTTCCAGGATGGAGGCCCCCGTGCCCTGCCTTGCCCCAGCGGCGCGGCCAGTTCGACCCTTGTTCGGTGGAGCGAGCCTGTCACGGGGTGTGTCGCGCCGGGCCGGCGCGGCGGGCGCGGGGCTTCCGGCATTGTCCCTAGATTCGCGCCGCGCGCCCGGCGGGGCCGATTTCGCGCTATAGTGGAAGATAGCGTGCCCGTTGCGGCACGAAACCGGAGCTTAGTGAATGTCGGACGGCAAACCGCAGTTTATCCTGCTGAAGGCGATCAATGGCGAGCCGCTGCTCGTCAATCTCTGCGCGGTGCGAACCATGGCGACGATCGACCTGGCGGGCAATGACGTGGGCGTGGTCTCCTTCGACAAGGACCACGACGTCGTGATCGGATCGAACGTGAGCGATTTCATCGCCGCGATGGCGGCGCCCGCGCTGCCCGGCCCGGCCTGAGCGGGCGCGGCCGCGCGGCTCAGACGATCGGGCGCTTCTCGAGCTTCCGCGCGAGCGTGCGGCGGTGCATGCCGAGGCGGCGGGCGGTTTCGGAGAGGTTGAAGCCGGTTTCCGCCAGCGTCTCGTTGATGCGTTCCCATTCCATCGTCTTGATCGAGGTCTGGCGGCCGGCGATCGGCACCGCGGCATCCCCCGCGGTCATGCCGAAGGCGCGCTCGATATCGTCGGTATTGGCCGGCTTGGCGAGATAGGAGGTGGCGCCGAGCTTGATCGCCTGCACCGCGGTGGCGATGCTGGCATAGCCAGTGAGCACCACGATCACGATCGCCGGATCGACGGCATGGAGCGTCTCGACGCAGCCGAGCCCGGAGGTCTGGGCGAGCTTCAGGTCGACCACCGCATAGGCCGGCGTGCGCGCGGCGAGCAGCGCCGCGAGCTCGGCCGCGCCGGTGGCGGTGAAGACGGCATAGCCGCGCCGCTCGAACGAGCGCTGCAGCGTGCGCGCGAAGGCGGCATCGTCCTCGACGAGGAACAGGACCGGCTTATCCGCCATGCGCCGCCTCCGCCGCGACAGCGTCGCGCAGCGCGCCCTCGGCCAGCGCGAGGCCGGCGAGCGGCAGGCGCAGCGTCACCTCCGCGCCGCCCCCGGCGCGGTTGCGCGCGGCGAGCGTGCCATCCAGCTTGCGCGCCACATTGGCGACGAGGAACAGGCCGAGCCCCGCGCCGAGCCGGGGCTTGTTGCTGTTATAGGGCGTGCCGAGCGCGGCGAGCTGATCGGGCGCGAAGCCCGGGCCGCGATCGGCGACGGTGAAGACGAGGTCGTCGCGATCGCGCGCGAGGCGGATGTCGAACCCGGCGGGCGCCGCCTCGGCGGCATTGTCGAGCAGGTTGAACACTGCCTGCTGCAGCACGACGTCCGATGCGATCGGCACGTCGCGGCCGAAGCGATCGTCATAGCGCGCGCCGGCAAAGCCGCGCGCGGCGCGCCAGCCGGTCACCACCCCGTCGAGAAAGGCGCGCACGCTGGTCGCGGCGGATTCCTCGCCGCGCGCCTCGCCCGAGGAAAGCAGGATGCCGGTGACGATCGCCTTGCAGCGGAGCAGCTCGGCCTGCATCTCCTCCACTTCCTGCGCGAGATCGCGGTCGCGCGCGATCGCCGGGTGGCGGCGCCAGTCGCCCAGGATCACCGACATCGAGGACAGCGGCGTGCCGAGCTCGTGCGCGGCGCCCGAGGCGAGCGTGCCGATGCGCACGATATGCTCCTCCTCCGCCGCGCGGCGGCGCATGTCGGCAAGATAGGCGTCCTGCGCGCGCAAATTGCCGTTGATCCGCGTGACGAACAGCACCAGCAGCACCGCGACCAGCGCGAAGCACACCCACATGCCCTGGACGTGCAGGCCGAACAGCGTCTCGCGAAAGCCGGCGGGCAGGGTGATCGGGCGGTAGAAGAGCGTGAGCAGCGCGAAGGCGAGGCTGGTCGCGCCGACGATCACCCAGGTCGACCAGCGATCGAGCAGCACCGATCCGAGCACGACCTGCAGCAGGAACAGCGAGACGAAGGGATTGGTCGCCCCGCCGCTGAGATAGAGCTGGGCCGAGAGCGCGGCGACATCGAGCAGCAGCGCGCCGAACAGCGCCGCGTTGGTGATGCGATAGGGCAGCTGCAGCCGCACCAGGCTGAGCGCGTTGAGCACGACCAGGCCGACGAGCACGCCGAGCATCGGCACCACGGGCAGGCGGATGCCAAAGGCGAAATGCGTCAGCCCGATCGTCAGCAGCTGCCCGCCGACCGCGAGCCAGCGCAGCTGGACGAGCTGGTGCATGTTCTCGTGCCCGGCGCGGTCGGCCGGCAGCCGCGCCGAGGCCGGGGCAGCGCGCAGGGCGCCGGCGTCCATCACCGCACGCCGTCGCGGCGGCCCGCGCGATACCAGAAGACAAGACCGATCATCGCCATCACCGCCAGGCCATACCATGTCAGCGCATAGATGAGGTGATTGTTCGGAAATGCCACCACGGTCAGCCCGCCGACCGGCGCGCCGGGGGCGGCCCGGCCGGCATCGGCATCGATGAAATAGGGCGCGACCCGGCCGATCCCGCGCCGCGCGGCGATCGCGGCGACGTCGCGCGAATACCAGCGGTCCGGCGCGGGCGCATTGGCGCGCAGGAATCCGCCCCGCGGCTCGCTGAGGCGGAGCAGGCCGGTCACGGTCCGCGCGCCGGGCTCGGGCGGGAGCGGCGCGCGGGTCGGCACGAAGCCGCGATTGACTAGGATCGTGGCGCCCGCGCCGGTGCGCAGCGGGGTGATCGCCCACCAGCCGGGGCCGCGCACCGTCACGGCCTGCACGAAGGTGTCGCGCCCGGGCAGGAAGGCGCCGTGCGCGCTGACGCGGCGATAGGCGTCGCGCGGGCCGATCCCGGCCCAGGCGGCCGGGCCGGGCGCGGGCACCGGCGCCGCGCGGAGCCGTGCTGCGACCTGCGCGATCAGCGCGCGCTTCCATGCCAGCCGCTGCACCTGCCAGGTGCCGAGCGCGAGCAGCGCGGCGATCGCCAGCAGGAGGCACGACCCGGTCAGCACGCGCGCCGCCGACGGGCGCGCCGGCTTCATCCCATCGATCCCATTTCCTGCGGCACGGGCATCATGTTCGCGTTCATGTGGTACATCACCCAGAGCGACCCGCTGAGAGCGATCGCGACGATCACCACGGTAAACAGCAGCGCCATCATCGACCAGCCGCCTTCCGCCCGCCGGTTCATGTGCAGGAAGAAGATCATGTGCACCACGATCTGCACCGCGGCGAACAGCATGATGAGGAAGGCCGTCGCCTGGCTGGACAGCGGGTGCGTCATCACCAGCGCGAAGGGAATCGCCGTGAGCACCACC